>JAABUJ010000370.1_pt1 | contig 91675 bp, 81 predicted proteins | sample 5559131 | NCBI WGS metagenome assembly JAABUJ01 (sample SAMN10711875, study PRJNA513366) | rock metagenome | isolation source: Antarctica rocks | place: Antarctica: Victoria Land, Mt New Zealand nord | collected 2016-01-07
GGGCTCGAAGAGGTGGTGGTCGTGGTTGCCGGCGACGAGCACTACTTCTCGTCCGGGGCCGAGCGCCGCCCCCAGATCGCGCAGGAAGCCTTCGGCGGCGGCGAGCGCCTCGCGCACGGGTCCGTGGCGCAGCTCGAGGGTGTCGCCGAGCAGCACGACGCGCTCGATGCCCTCCAGCGCGCCGAGCAGCGATGCGCGGAGCTCGGGCCGGCGGACGAGGTCGATCCGCGAACGCGCCCCCAGGTGCAGGTCGGAGATGACGAGGGTGCGCACGGCGGCGCACTCTAGGCGCGGGCGCGCTGCGCCAGCCTTACCACCTCAGCGGTCGGCGATCCCGGCGATGAGGCGGGCGAGCACCGCCCGCATCTCCTCGCTCGCCGCGGCTTGGTCGTCCGCCCTGGCCACGTACATCGCCGCCTCGTCGAGCGCTCCCACCAGCACGTGGGCCAACGGTGCGACCGGCTGACGTGGGATTCGCCCGAGCTCGATCGCCTGGGCCAGGACACCCTCGACGAGGCCCATGCCGTAGCGCATCCCGATCTCGCGCCACCGCTCCCAGCCGAGCACCGCGGGGCCGTCGAGCAGCGCAATCTGCTGAACCTCGCGCTCGGCGCACGCATCCAGCCACGCGTCCGCCCCCAGCGTCATGACCGCCACCGGATCGGCCACTCCCTCGGCGGCGATCCGCTTGCCGATCCGGGCGGCGATGTCGTTCTCGATCGCCTCGTAGACCGCGGCGAACAGCTCGGTCTTGTCGGCGAAGTGATGATAGAGCGCGCCCCGGGTCACCCCGGCGGCGCGGACGATCGTCTCGGTGCCGACGCCCGCAAAGCCCCGCGCCGCGAACAGGGGACGGGCAGCCTGCACGAGCGCGGCGCGCGTGGCCGTGGAACGGGCGGCTTGGGAGCGGCGATTGACTTCCATACATTCAGTACGTATGCTGCACGCAGACTGCATGTAACAGTAGACCGAGGAGCGGGCATGGCAACCATCGACCTTCCCCACGGCACCGTGCGCTACCGCGTCGCGGGTCCCGAGCACCCGACCGCGCCGCCCGTCGTGTTCGTCCACGGCTTCCTCGTGAACGGGAGCCTCTGGAGCAGGACGGCGGACGCGCTGGCCGCCGCCGGCGTGCGCTCCTACGCACCCGACTGGCCGCTGGGCGCCCACACCATCGCCCTCGGCTCCCGCGCCGACCAATCGCCGCGTGGCATCGCCCGGCAGATCGTCTCCTTCCTCGAAGCGCTCGAGCTCGACGACGTGACGCTGGTGGGCAACGACACGGGCGGCGCGATCTGCCAGTTCCTGCTCGACACTGACGCGGCGCGCATCGGTCGAGTGATCCTTACGAACTGCGATGCCTTCGAGAACTTCCCGCCGGCGCCCTTCGGCGTGCTGTTCAAGTCATTTCGCAGCGCGACCGCGATCCGCGGGTTGATCGCCCCCATGCGGGCGACCGCCGTCCGTCACTCTCCGGCCGGGTTCGGGCTGCTCGTCGGCGAGCCGCTGGACCCCGCGCAGACGCGCGCATGGGTGGAGCCCTGCCTGACCGATGCCGGGGTCCGGGAGGATGTCGCGCGGTTCGCTCGGGAGGTGGATCCGCAGGATCTCCTCACCGCCTCCAACCGGCTCGGCGGCTTCAGCGGCCATGCCCTACTGGTGTGGGGAACCGGAGACCGATTCTTCAAGCTCGACTTCGCGCGCCGGCTGCGCGACGTGTTCGCGGACGCGCGACTCGTCGAGATCGACGGTGGCCGGACCTTCATACCCCACGACGTGCCACAGAGGCTGGCCGAGGAGATCGCTGCCTTCCAACGCGCCCACGCCTGAGCCGTCGTCAACGCCGGCGGCGGTGTCCGCGCTTCACGGCCGTGACCACCGCACGTCTGCGAAGCGCGCGAAGTCGCGGTCGAAGGAGATGACCTCTGCGCCGTGCTCCACGGCGATCGCCCCAATCTGCGCGTCGGGCGCGAGGTCGCCCGTTGCGTCCGAGGCACGACACAGCCGCTCGAACAGGTCGAGATGGCGTGGCCCCGACGGCAGCGTCAGGTGTCCCGGCTGGTCGCGCAAGGCGCGCAGGTAGCCGAACGCGTCGTCGACGGAGCTCGGCGTGGTGAAGATCCTGCGATTCGTCGCGAGGCGGACGAAGGAACCCGCGACGAGGTCGGGCACCGAGAAGTGCGCTCGAGCCTGCAGCAGATCGTCCAGCCACGTGCGGGCCGGTTCGAACTGAGGGTGGTCGTCGCGATGGGCGGCGAGGACGACGTTGACGTCGAGCAGCTTCACCGCAGGTCCGGCAGATCCAGACCCTCGTCCAGCGCTTGCCGCAAGGCGCGGTTCGACGTGACGTCAACGCCGGGACGAAGTCCGTCGCCGACCCGCAGTACCGGCACCGATGGGGCCGCATCGGCAGGCGGAGCCGAGAGCTCACGGCGAAGCGCGTCCTCGACCACCTGGCCGAGAGTCTGCCCACGTTCACGTGCCCGACGCCTCGCGGCCGTCAGGAGATGATCGTCGACCGCCAACGTGGTGCGCATGATGCAAGCCTAACGCATCACGCGCATCAGTTTCTGGGGACTAGGCGCTGCGCGCCGCCTGAGCGACGCGAATGGGCTTGGGCAGCATGAAGCGAACGTCCTCGTGGATGACCTCAAGCTCGGAGACGTCCTCGGTGCCGCGCCGGCGGAAGAAGGCCACGAGACGCTGCACAAGCTCCTCCGGCGCGCTCGCGCCCGAGGTGATGCCGACCACGCGCTTGCCCTCGAGCCACTCCTCGCGCACTTCGCCCTCGTTGTCGATGAGATGCGACTCGGTGCCCGACTCGCGCGTGACATCGACGAGACGCTGGGAGTTCGAGGAGTTTCGCGACCCGATCACGAGCACCAGGTCGCACTGATGCGCGAGCTGCTTGACCGCGGCCTGGCGGTTGGTGGTGGCGTAGCAGATGTCGTCCGTGCGCGGTCCGACGATGCTCGGGAACTTCTCGCGCAGGCGCAGGATGATCGTGCGGGTCTCGTCGACCGACAGCGTCGTCTGGGAGATGAACGCCACGCGCTCGGGATCGGCGACCTCGAGCGCGGCGACGTCCTCTTCCGTCTCGACGAGCAAGATGTGCTCCGGCGCCTCCCCCATCGTCCCCTCGACCTCCTCGTGCCCGGCGTGGCCGATGAGCACGATCGTGTAGCCGTCCGAGGCGAACTTCTTGGCCTCCACGTGGACCTTCGTGACGAGCGGACACGTCGCGTCGATCGTCTGCAGGCTGCGCGTGGCCGCGTTGGCGTGCACGCGCGGGGCGACCCCATGAGCGGAGAAGACCACCGTGGCGCTCTCAGGCACCTCGGTCTCCTCGTCGACGAAGATCGCGCCCCGGTCGCGGAGCTGCTCGACGACGTGCTTGTTGTGGACGATCTCCTTGCGCACGTAGACCGGCGCACCGTGCAGCTCGAGCGCGCGCTCGACCGTCTGGACCGCCCGGTCGACGCCCGCGCAGTAGCCGCGCGGGGCGGCGAGCAGGAGCTTCTCGGGCGCGGTGAGGGTCTGGGGGGCCATTGCCCGTCCCATCGTACCGTCGAGGATCAGGCGAATCCCGCGTGCAGCACCCGCGAGGCGAAGCTCAGCATGGATGCCATCCGCCAGCGCCATAGGCGGAATGAATGCTTGCCGGGGTAGAGCGCTTGGGTGATCCGTCCGCCGGCCGCGCGGAACCGGGCCGTGAACGCGGCGAGCTGGGTCGGCTCGTGGTCCTGCCGTCCCTGATAGGCGAAGGCGACCATCGGATAGCGGTGCAGCTCGGCGCGCAGCGCGCCCACGTAGAGGGCGGGGGAGTTGCGCACCAGGCTCTCTTCGGGTGCGCGGCGGAAGGCCTCCGTCCGGTCCTCGACGAAGAAGCCCGACCAGCTCTCGAAGCTCCCGAAAGTGGCGGGGTGATGGAGGGCGATGTTGGCCGCCGCGTAGCCGCCGGTCGAGTAGCCCGCGAGCATGCGCGCCCGGCGGCTGCGCACCGTCGGCCAGCGCGCGTCGACCGCTCGCGCGGAGTCGAGGACGAGGTCCTCGTAGCGCCCGAGCGCCGTGTTCGACCACTCGGTGTCGGGCGGCCCGTCGTGGACGCGCCCGTAGGGCATCACGATCAGCATCGGCTTCGCCCGGTGGTGGGCGAGCAGCCGGTCGAAGGTCTGGGGCACGGCGCCGACCCGGACGTAGGTATCGGGATAGCTCGGGCCGCCGTGCAGGAGGTAGAGCACCGGAAAGCGCTCTCCGCGCGCCGCCGCTCGGTCGAAGCCGGGCGGCAGGTAGATCAGGTAGTACTTCTCCGCTCCCACCGCGGGCGAGTAGAACGCCACGCGTACGACGCGACTGCGGGCTGGGGACGCCGGCGGCCTCCGGCGATGACGGCGTCGAATCCGGTGGTGCCGCGCGTGCGGCTGCGACAACACCGCACGGGCGAGCACTCGCGGTCGAGGGATCGGGGGGCGCAGGCGACGCGAAGCCCGCGCGCTCGGCCAAGCCGCCGCGAGCGCAAGCCCGAGCAACGCGACCCCCGCGAGGGAGAAGATCACACGCTTGGTAACAGATCCAATCACCGCAGACCCTGGGGAAGGGTCCATCAGCGACCCTAACGGTCGGTAAAGGTCAGGGGCGCTCGAGCTCACGAACGAGCTCGGCGACCGCCGCCCCGGCCTGTCCGAGGCTTGCCGCCGAGACGTGGGCGAGGTCGTCGCAGCGGCGGTGAAAGCACGGGTAGTCGAAGTCGATGAGGTCGATCGCCGGCACACCCAGCCGCTGGAAGGGCGTGTGGTCGTCGTAGATCCCGCCCGCCGTGCGGTTCGGGAACGCACCGGCCACGCCGGCGCGGGCGGCGGCGGCCCGGAGTTGAGCCCAGAGGTGGGGATCGCTCGTCGCCTCCCGCGGCAGGGAGAGCGGACGGTTGCCCACGAAGTCGAGCAGGATCAGGGCACGGAGCTCGTGGGCGTGGCGCAACGCGTAGGCCTTCGAGCCGCGCAGCCCGGCATGGACGAAGTCACTCTCGGGGATGCCGCGCGGAGCCTCCTCCCCGTCGAAGAGCACGAAGCGGATCTCCGGTGCGTCGCGCGGGCGGTCTCGGGCGAGGACGCGCGCGAGCTCGAGCAGCACCGCGGTGCCGGCCGCTCCGTCGTTGGCGCCGACGAAGCCCGGGAGGACCTTCGTGTCGTAGTGGGCCACGACGGCGATCGCCGGCCGCCGGCCGGGCAGCGTGCCGACGATGTTGCGCAGGCCGCCCGGAGCGGTCTCGAAGCGCCCGCCGGGTAGCCGGCGCCGCAGCTCCTCCCCCAGACGGCGCAGCGCCGTCGAGCCTGCGGGCCGGGGCCCGAAGCCGACCTGGCGGCGGACGTCGTCAAACGCACGCTTGGCTTCGAATCGGGCGGGGGCCGCCGCGCGACCGTCGGCCCCGAAGACCCTGAAGCCGTCGAGGGCGACGGCCACGAGCGCGGTGCCGAGGACTATCTGCGCGACGAGCGCGTAGGCAAGGAGGCGGACCCGCGCCGGCGGGCGTCGCGCTCTCAATCGTTCGCGGTGACGGCCTCGAGCAGGTCGGCGAACTTGCGCTGCGCCGCCGCCCGCCGGGTCGGGACGTGCTCGGTGGGCACCCCGTCGGCCGGCGCCTCGTAGCCGCGCAGGATCTGGCGGGCGACCGACTGGCGGTGCACCTCGTCGGGGCCGTCGTAGAACCGCGCGCCGCGCGCGAAGCGGTACATCGCCTCGAGCGGGAGGTCGGTCGAGTAGCCGAGCGACCCGTGGGCCTGGAGCGCGCGGTCGACCACGTCGTGGAGCACCTTGGCCCCGTAGAACTTGATGAGCGAGATCTCCTTACGCGCCGCCCCGGCGCCCTGCGTGTCCATCATCCACGCGGCGTGCAGTGTCATGAGCCGCGCGGCGCTCATCTCGGCCGCCGAGTCGGCGATCCAGTTCTGCACCGTCTCCTTCTCCGAGAGCAGCGAGCCGTGCGCGTAGCGCACGAGCGAGCGCTCGCAGAGCATGTCGAACGCCCGTTGGGAGACGCCGAGCCAGCGCATGCAGTGGTGGATGCGCCCGGGGTAGAGTCGCTGCTGCGCGATGAGGAAGCCGGCGCCCTGCGGGCCGAGGAGGTTGCTCGCCGGGACGCGGACGTTGCGGTAGAGGATCTCTGCGTGCCCGCCGAGCTTGCCGAACGCCTGCTCGGGGTGCTCCATGGTCGGGACGTCGCGCACGATCTCCACGCCGGGGGTGTCGGCGGGCACGATGATCATCGAGGCCCTCTGGTACTTGCGCGCGTCGGGGTCGGTGACCGCCATGACGATCAGGAAGTCGGCGATCGACGCGTTGGAAGAGAACCACTTGTGTCCGTTGATCACCCACTCGTCCCCCTCGCGCACGGCGGTGGTGCTGAGCGTGGTGGGGTCCGAGCCGGCGTTCTCGGGCTCGGTCATGGAGAAGGCGGAGTGGAGGTCGCCCGCGAGCAGGGGATGCAGCCAGCGCTCCTTCTGCTCCTCGCTGCCCGCCATCGCGAGAATCTCGGAGTTGCCCGAGTCGGGGGCCTGGTTGCCGAAGGCGAACGGGGCGAGCAGCGAGGTGCCGAGTATCTCGTGCATGAGCCCGAGCTTGACCTGGCCGAAGCCCTGCCCCCCCAGGTCGGGCGGGAGGTGGGCGGCCCACAGGCCGCGCTCCTTGACCTGCTCCTGAAGCGGGACGAAGGCGCGCTCGAGCTGGCGCTGCTCGAGGTCGAGGGTCTCGAGCGGCCAGATCTCCTCGCGCACGAACGCGCGCATCCAGTCGAGCTGCTCCTGGAACTCGGGGTCGGTCGAGAAGTCCCACGCCATGCTGTCGCTCCCTCGCGTCGCGGTGTGCTGCGGTGATAGCAGACATGAGCCGCGGGATGCGCGCCACGGAATCAACCATCTAGGCTTCGCCACACCATGGCCCAGTCACATCTCGACCGGCTGACTGCCGTGGACGCCTCGTTCCTCGCGCAGGAGGGGCCGACCTCACACATGCACGTCGGCGCGGTGATGACCTTCGAGGGTCCGCCGCCCTCCTACGCCGACTTCGTGGACCAGGTCCGGGGGCGGCTCCATCTCGTGCCGCGCTACCGCCAGAAGCTGGCGGTGCCGCCCATGGAGACCGGCCGGCCGCTCTGGGTCGACGACCCGAGCTTCAACCTCGAGTACCACGTCCGCCACACGGCGCTTCCGTCGCCAGGTACCGAGGATCAGCTCCTACGCCTCGCCGCGCGCGTGCACTCCCAGGCCCTCGACCGGTCCCGGCCGCTGTGGGAGACCTGGCTCGTGGAGGGGCTGGAGGGGAATCGCTTTGCGCTGCTCTCGAAGACCCACCACGCGCTCGTCGACGGGATCTCGGGCGTAGACCTCGCCACGGTCCTCTTCGACCTGAGTCCCGAGCCCACGCCGCTCGCCGACGGTCTCGAGCCGTGGCAGCCGCACCCCGAGCCCTCCACCGCCGAGCTCGTCGCCGCTGGGGTGAAGGGGCTCGTCAAGACCTCGGCGGGCATGGCCGCGCGGACGGTCGGCGCGATGGCGCGGCCGGCCACGTCGCTCGGAGTGGCGCGCGAGGCGGTCGAGGGGGTCGGAGAGATCGTCTGGGCCGGGCTGAACCCCGCGCCCGAGACACCGCTCAACGTCGATATCGGTCCCCACCGCCGCTACGCGATCGTCCGCAACGAGCTCGAGGACCTCAAGTACGTGAAGGACGCACTCGGGGGAACGGTCAACGACGTGGTCCTCGCCGTGGTCTCCGGAGCGCTGGCGCGGTGGCTGCGCTCGCGGGGCGTGCGGACCGAGGGCCTCGAGATGCGTGCGCTCGTGCCCGTCTCGATCCGGCAGGAGTCCGAGCACCACCAGCTCGGCAATCGCATCGCGGCCATGCGTGGCCCGCTGCCGGTCTACATCCGGGATCCGGAGGCGAGGCTGCGCTTCGTCAAGCAGGCGATGGACGGCGTCAAGGAGTCCAAGCAGGCCGTGGGCGCCGAGGTGCTCGCCGGCGTGCAGCAGCTCGCGCCCCCCACGGTCCTCGCCCAGGCCTCGCGGCTGAACTTCTCCACGCGGCTCTTCAACCTGATCGTCACCAACGTGCCCGGCCCGCAGTTTCCGCTCTACTTGCTCGGGCGGCGGCTGCTCGATCTCTTCCCGATCGCCTTCCTGCCCAAGGAGCACGCGCTGGCCATCGCGATCATGTCCTACGACGGCGGGGTCAACTTCGGCCTGCTCGCGGACTATGACGCGCTGCCCGACCTCGAGGTGATCGCCGCCGGCCTCGAGGAGTCGCTCGACGAGCTGAAGCTCGCGGCGGCGAAGAGGTCTCCCGGACGCAAGGCGGCGACCGCGCCCACCCGCCGACCCAAGGGCACGGCGAAGACGACCGGCCCGGCCGCCGAGATGCGCGCAAAGCGGCGCGGCAAGACGAAGGCGAGGGCCCGCGACGGGCGAGGCTCAAGCGGGACGAAGGCGCGACCGGCGCGGAAGTCCCCGACGCCCGGCGATTAGCCGCCGACTCGCCAACCTTTGACCGTTTCGCGCGTTGAAGGAGGTGTGGCGGCGCTCGTCGGCGCCACACTCCGCCCTGGCAGTCTCAAAGCCGTCCGCGTAGCGACCCCCTGCGCACCGCGGACGGCGGGCGGCGCCGGCTCGACGCGACCCGACGGATCGGGTCGCGTCGGGTCCTGGCGTGTCGGCGGCAGGGAGCGGCTCAGTAGCCCAGAGCGAACTTCGCGTCTTCGCTCATCTTGTCCGGCGACCACGGTGGCGTGAAGACCATCCGAGGAACGACCTCCTCGACGCCCTCGACCTCGCCGACGAACTCCTCCATCTGCTCGGAGACCTGCGGGCCGATGGGACAGGCGGGCGTGGTCAGCGTAAAGGTGACGGTGACCTTCGGACCTTCGACCTCGACGTCATAGACGAGGCCGAGCTCGACGAAATCGAGGCCGAGCTCGGGGTCGATCACGTTGGTCAGCGCCTCGGTGACCGCGTCGGGGGAGATGGAGGACATGCGGTCAGTCTATCCGGCCGCCGGGGCGACCCGAGAGGGTTTCGTGTGCGTTCTCTCACGAGTCAGGGTTGAGGTGCGACGGAGATCTTCGCTAGGTTGGGTCGCATCCTGGCGTTCGACGAACACGGCGCGGTGCTCCGGTGCTCCGGAGACGAGGACCGTTCGACGCAGGGCGGCCGGCGTCGAGCTCTGACCCGCGCGCTCGGAGCCCGCACGGACGTGGTGGTGGACCTCGCGGACCTCGGCTTCGCCGATCCCTCGCTCCTGCTGGACCTGGCGATGCTCGCGCGCCGCCTGCGCGCCCGGGGCCGCGCGCTCCTGCTCCGCTGCCCGCAGCCGCACATCGAGAGGCTGATCTGGATGGCCGGCCTGCACCGGCTCGACGGCGTGCGCATCGTCGGGCCCGCTCCCGCGTTCGGCTAGCACCGAGCCGGCCGCACGCCCGTCGTCGGGTGCCCTGAGTCCGGGTAGCCTGGGGGCGCATGATCCTTCCCTTCCTGCTCGTCGTCTTCATCGTCGTGCCGATCGCCGAGCTGTACGTGATCATCCAGGTCGGTCACGCGATCGGGGCGCTCCCCACGGTCGGCCTGCTCCTCCTCGACTCGGTGCTGGGCAGCGCACTGCTCCGGGGCCAGGGCCGTGCGACGTGGCGGCGCTTCAACGCGGCGCTGGGGTCAGGACGCCCACCCGCCCGGGAGGTCCTCGACGGTGCGCTCGTGATCTTCGGCGGTGCCTTCCTCATATCTCCCGGCTTCCTCACCGACATCGTCGGCCTGCTTCTCCTCCTCCCCCCCACTCGCGCGGTGTTGCGGCGTGCGCTCGTGCGCAACTTCACCAACCGGGCGATGGTCCGTGTGGTCGGCGGCTTCGGCGGTCGGCGCCCGCGCCCGGAGCCGCATGACGTCGAGGGGAGCGCCGTCGAGCTCGAGCCGCCGCGCCGCCCGCGCCGGTGATCGGTCCCGAGGACGAGAGCGTCCGGCGCGAGACGGGACCCGGCTTCGACGAGGCCGTCACCTTCGCCTGGGGCGACGCCGGGCCGGGGCTGTTCGGCACCGCGCGGATCGGTCTCGCGCCCGGCGAGCCCGCGAGAGGAACCGGCCTGGGACTGCTCTTCCAGGCAGGTCAGGCGGTCGTCTCGCTCACCGAGCAGGTCGAGGTGGAGTCGCCGGAGTGGCGGTCGCTCGCCGTCGGGCGACTCAGCACCGCGACGCTCGCCCCGCTCGAGCGCTGGCACGTCGCGCTCGACGCGCCCGAGGGAGGCTTCGAGCTCGAGTTCTCGGCCCTCACCGAGCCGGCCGAACTCGAGGAGGGCAGCCCCGCCGCGCGTGCCGCCGAGCTCCGCGGCTACGAGCAGCTCTGCGCGGTCAGCGGCACGGTCCGGACCGGCGCGAGCCGCGTCGACGTCGACTGCCTGGGCCAAAGGGGGCGCCATTGGGGCACTACCGACTGGGATGGACTGGCCCTCGCGCGCACGGTCTCGGCCTGGCTCGACCCCGAACTCGCCGTAGGGCTGACTGCGGTCCGGCCCGCGTGGGCCGAGGAGCACGAGGACGATGCCCTCACCGCGTGGCTGGTGCAGCGTGCGGGCGAGGAGGGGGCGAAGCCCGAGCCGGTCGCCGAGCCTCGGCTCTCGACCGTCTACGACTCTGAGGGCCGCCAACGCCGGGCGGGGCTCGAGCTGTGGATCGGAGCCGAGGACGACTTCCCGCGCCGGGCGGCGGGAGAGGCGCTGTGCGGAGCTTCGCTCGAGCTCGGGCGCCTGCGGTTCGACGCCGCCTTCTTCCGGTGGCGCATGGAGGGCCGCACCGGCGTGGGCCGCTACGACGTGCTTCGCCGCGCGTGAGTGCGGTCCGGGCGATCGTCTCCGACTTCGGCGGGGTGCTCACCTCGCCGCTGCTCCACTCCTTCGCGGCCTTCCAGGACTCCGCGGGGATCCCGCTCGAGGCGCTCGGACGCGCCATGGGCGCCGCGGCCGAGCGCGACGGGGTGCACCCGCTCTTCGAGCTCGAGAAGGGCCGCCTCACCGAGGCCGACTTCCTCGCCAAGCTCGAGAAAGGCTTACGAGCCGAGCTCGGGCGTCCCGTCGAGATGCAGGGCTTCGCAGAGGCCTACTTCGCCCACCTCGAGACCAACGAGGAGCTCATCTCCTACCTGCGCTCGCTCCGCGACGAGCGCGGCCTACGGCTCGCGCTCCTGACCAACAACGTCCGGGAGTGGGAGGCTCGCTGGCGGGCGATGATCCCGGTCGACGACCTCTTCGAGCTGGTCGTCGACTCCGCCTTCGTGGGCATGCGCAAGCCCGAGCCGGAGATCTACGCGCTCACGCTCGAGCGCCTCGGCCTGCCCGCACCCGCCGCGCTCCTGATCGACGACATCGAGGTCAACTGCGACGCGGCGCGGACGGTGGGGATGGGAGCGGTGTGGTTCCGCTCCACCGAGCAGGCGATCGACGACGTGGAGGCGGCCCTCGGGCCGGCTCCGCCGCGGCGGCGCACGGTCAGCCCCTGACGCCGGCCCGACGCCGACGAGCCGCGATTCTGTCCCCGCCCCGGCCTAAGGTCCGCATATGCCCGCTCGCGCGATGTGGCCGGACGGCGACGAGGCCGTCCTCGAGGTCGAGTACGACGCGGGGCTCGTCGATCGCATACGGCCATTCCGGGCCGACGGTGGGACCCCCATGATCGGCGCTGGTTCTTCGCACTGACGCCCGACCGGGCGCGGGCGGTGATCGGTCTGCTCGACCTGCTCGGCGAGGAGCTCGAGATCGACCCGGAAGAACGGGAGGCGTTGGAGGAGCTCGAGGCCGAGCGCGACCCCTGCCGCGTGCTCTTCGAGCACACCATGGTCGACCGCCAGACTCACGTTTCGCTCTGCTCGGACTGGTCCGACGAGATCTGCGGTGCGCTATGCGGAGATGAGCCCGTGCGGGACGTCCCGGAGCTCGGACGGCGCTCGATCCCCCTTACGGACGGAGTGCGCGAGCGGCTGCTCACCTTGATCGCCACGCGCGAGGACGTGGAGGCTAGTCCGGTGCTCCTCGAGCACGCGAGCCGATCGCCGCGCGCGCGAGCGAAGGCGAGCGGACCCCAGTCCGGAGTGCGCTGGCGCGCGGGCGGTTGGCCCAGCCCGGCGCTTCACATCGTGCTCCCGCGGGGTGCACCCGAGCTGCTCGCGCGCGTGCGGGCGCTGCCCGGCGCCCAGCGCCAGAGCGAGGCCTGGGTCGTACTCGCCTATCCACCCGTGGCGGAGGGGCTGGCGGCGCTGCTCGCGGCGGCGCCCGAGCTCGAGGTCGACCCGCGCGTGCGGACGTGGCTCGCCGAGTCGTTGCACTGGGGCGGCATCGTCACCGTGCTCGGAGGCGGAGAGGAGCGCTGGCTGGCGCTGCACACCGTGAGCGGCGTGCCGCCCGCCGGGCTCGCCAGGGCCGCCGACGAGCACGGTCCCTGGCTGCTGCTTCGGCCCGACGCCGAGAGTGTTGCTCTGGTGGGTGGACTCGACGGCGCCGAGCTCGACCCGCTGGCCGCCGAGCTGGTCGAGACGGGAGAGGTCCCCCGCGGCGGCGAGCTCTCCCTGCGGCGGGGCGAGCTCGTGCTCGATCCCGGTTGGTACCGCGAGCTCACCGCCGCGCTTCAAGAGGTCGAGGGCACGCGGGTCGAGATCCGCGACGGCGCCTGGCACTTCGACCAGGACGCGGTGCGCGTGCGCTGCCCCCTCGACCTGTGGGCGCTCGACGAGCTCGAGCCCGTGCTCGCCGGCCGCGACCTTGCGCTCACCGGCCCCGCCGCCGCTCGCCTGGACGAGCTGCGCGCCCTGCGCGCCCGCGCGCGGGACACCGCCGCCGCCTCGCGCGCACGGGAGCACGACGGGCACGCCCTTCGGCAGCTCGGAGGCGAGCTGCGCCCCTTCCAGCGCGCGGGCGTCGCCTACGCCCTCTCCCAACGGCGCACCTTCCTCGCCGACGAGCAGGGACTAGGCAAGACGATCGAGGCGCTCGCCGCGCTCGAGGCCGACGAAGCGTTCCCCGCCGTGGTCGTCTGTCCCGCCTCGCTGAAGCTCAACTGGCGTCGAGAAGCCGAGCGCTGGCTTCCGGCGCGCTCGATCCAGGTCATCGGCGGTGGACGCCCACGGGCGGTGGACGCCGACGTCGTCGTCCTCAACTACGAGATCCTCGAGGCTCACAGGGCCGACCTGGTCGCCGCTCGGCCCCGCGCACTCGTCCTCGACGAGGCCCACTACGTCAAGAATCCCCGCGCCCCGCGCACCCGCGCCGCCCAAGAGCTGTCCGAGGCGCTCCCGCCGACGCGCTGCGCCTCGCGCTCACCGGGACGCCGGTGCTCAATCGCCCCGCGGAGCTCGTCGCGCCGCTGCGGGTGCTCGGTCGCCTGGGAGACATCGGCGGCTCGTCCGAGGGCTTCAAGCGCCGATTCGCCGCTCCCGAGAAGCGTGCGCGCCTGCACGAGGCGCTGCGCTCGACCTGCTTCCTGCGCCGTCTCAAGGCCGAGGTCCTGCCCCAGCTCCCGGCCAAGGAGCAGACCGTCATCCCCGTCGCGCTGACCAACGAGCGCCGAGTACCGCTCGGCCGAGGAGGACGTCATCGCCTGGCTGCGTACCCAGCCCGGTGACCTGCGCGAGCTCGATGCCCGGGTCGCGCGGGCACTGCGCGCCGAGCAGCTCGCCCGGCTGGGCGCTCTGCGCACCCTGGCCGCGCGGGGCAAGCTCGCCGCCGCGCTCGGCTGGATCGACGACTTCCTCGCCTCGGGGGAGCGGCTCGTGGTCTTCGCCCGACTACGAGAGGTCCAGGCCGCACTGCGTGCGCGCTTCCCGGGCGCCGCCCATGTCCTCGGCGCCGACTCGCTCAAAGCCCGCCACACGGCCGTGGCAGCCTTCCAGGAAACCGACGAGCACCAGCTCATGGTCTGCTCCCTCGAGGTCGCGGGCCAAGGCATCACGCTCACCCGCGCCTCCCACGTCTGCTTCCTCGAGCTCGATTGGACACCGGCCAAGCACGACCAGGCGGAGGATCGCTGCCACCGCATCGGCCAGGAGGATGCAGTCACCGCGTGGTACCTGCTCGCCGCCGACACGATCGACGAGGCGATGGCCGAGGTGCTCGAGCGCAAGCGCGCGACGATCGGCTCGGTGACCGACGGCCGGACGGCCGACGAGGAGGGGATGGTCGATGCCGTAGTACGCGCGTTGCGCGAGAAGCCGCGCGTCCACTTGCGCGCGGCCGCGTAACCTGGCGGGAAGCGGAGCCGAACTGTGGCCGACCCGGCGGCGGGACAGCAAGTGTCGTGAGTCTCGAGTTCGGCGGCAGCCTCGTGGCGTCTGTCGAAGGTGCTCGCGGACTATCGAGTCACGACTCTAGTTCTCGCTGCCCAGCCGATCCCAGCAGTAGAGCTCGAGGCACTCGCCGGCAAGCCTCCGGCAGCCGGCCGCCGACAGCCACGGCAGCACGGTGTCGAGCGCCTGCTCCTCCCCCACCCCGGCCTCGAACGCGTCCTCCCCGCGGAAGCCCGCTGCGATCTTGAGCGCCTCGCGGCGGTTCTCGCCCAGCGACGGGAAGACGCTCGTGAGGAACTCGCGATTGGCGACGGGATGGCCGACCTCGAGCGAGGCGTGCCACGCGGCGAGCATGGAGAGGTCGTCCTCGTCGAGGTCGGCGACCGCCTTGGCGTAGTGGGAGGCGAGATCGCCCTCGGGGATCTCGTCGACCCAGGCGCGCACCACCTCGCCGAGGAGCTGGCGGCGTGCCTCACGCCCGACCGACTCGGCCATGACGCGGATCGCGTTCTGGGGCTCGATGAAGCACAGGGGCATCGCGGCTCGCAGGGTCCGGGGACGAGAGACGGCGCCCGAAACGGTACGAGGCGCGGCGGACGACACCGCTGAGGGCCAGCGCGGCGACGGCTTCAGGGACCGAACTCGCCGCTCGAGCCGCTCGTCGGCGCCGCCCGGCGCGGCGCGGTGGTGGGGCGCGCAGCGTTCGAAACGCTGCTCGAAGCCGCCTGCTCGGGCGCGAAGTCCCGGCTGGGTGGGGACGGTGGCGCGCTCGGTGCCGTCGACGGGGCGGGCGCCGGCGAGGCGACCGGCGCGGGCGTGGGCGTGGGCGAAGGCGGCAGGGTCGGGGAGGGCGCCGGTGCGGAGGGTGGAGCCGCGCGACGGGGAGCGGGCGCGTCGACGAGCTGGATCGCCGGGCGCACGCGGCGGGGCGGGCGGTGGTGGCGGACCGCCACGCGATGCACCCTCGTGGGCGGACGCGCGTGATGCGCGGGCTCGAGCTGCTCCTGGACGGCCAGCCCTCCTCCTGCCAGCGCGGCCGTGGAGGCGGCGATCGCCGCGGCCTTGCCCGAGGAGGCCACCTCGGCGGCCGACTGCAGCTTGGCCGCCGACATCGTGGCGCGCTCGTCCAGGCCACCCGTCAGGGCGTCGTAGACGCGCGCGAGCACTGTCGAGGAGCGCCCGGACCGATCCGCCACGGCGGCGCTCGTGGCGAGCGCAGGGAGGACTCCGAGCGGCAGCACCGCGGCGATCTTCCGCGCTGCGCCGTGGTGCTCTCGCACCGTCGCCCGACACGCCGCGCAGCGGCGCAGGTGCGGACGAAGCTCGAGGAGCTCGCCGGCCGAGGCCTCCCCGTCGGCCACCGCGGAGAGCAGCGGCGCCCACCGCTCGCACTCCGCGCCGGACTCGATCCCCGCGTAGCGGGAGAGGAACCGCTGGCGCCCCTCGGCTATGCACCGGTTCACCTTCCTCTACCTACCACTTTGGATCCGGCTCAGTTCGGCTCCCACCGCTCCGTGCATCTCTTTCGGACGCGGATACCTCAGCCGCGTCGGGGGAGGCGAGGCCCATGTAGCGGGGCAACGACAACCTCGTCGAGAGCCCCGCTCCTTCTAAGCGGACGTGGAGGGGTCCCGGAAGATGTCGGCATACAGCCAGAGCCGGGAGGGCAGGAGACGCGGACCGAGATGGGATCGGACGACGCGGCCACGCGCACACCACGCGGGCGCCAAGCAGCGAGCCCCACCGGACACCGCGTCACAGATCGCCTCGGGCCACGTCGCGTACATGCGAAAAGGGCGCTCGAAGGAAGATCGGGGACGACGAGGAGAGAAGCGCTGTCACGAGCCAGCCAACCGAGCTCGCCAGCCCCTGCCGACGAAGGGAGGGTGTGCCGTACCCTTTATGGCCGTGGCGGCGACCACCGAAGCTCGTGTGAGCCAAGGTGCCCGTTGGCTGAAGGCTCACCAGGGCAAGACGGCGAGTAAGCAAAGTGGCCAACTGCCCGCCAAGGCCCACGGAACGTCAATCCGCCCGGGCGACAGCCAGTCTCGAAGGTCGAAGATCGAGGCGCAATCGCGGCCGCGAAGCACGTAATGCAGCGGGAGCGCCACGACCTTCGGGTTATGAGCCGCTCTCGCTGCTTTCCCGCCTGATACCCCCGCGTCCGGCTTGGGTCTGTTTGTTCCGCTGTTGCGCGGGTTTCAGCCCGTGTCCGGTCCGGCTCGATCCCGCCTTGTTCGCCCTGATCGAGGTCCGCGCGGTATCACCGTGGTATCACGAGCCCGCACGGGGGGCCCGCCCGCAACTCGTGGACGTGGTGTGCTTCATGCCTCGACGGTACGCCAGTTTTCGTCTATTTGGCAAGCAAGCAACCGCGTCCGCGTAAGCGGGCCCGTGCGGGTCTGCCCGTCATGGTGGCCTCCGAAGCAGGCCACGTCGTATTGCGAGACTGCGTGGCTGTTGCCATTGGCCGCGGACGGCGTGCCGGGCGATCCCGCGTAGACCGGCGGCAGCCGGCAAGCCTCCGCACGCGAGGACGGCGAGGGGTAGGGCGAAAAGCTTCCGCATGAAGGGACCTCCGGAGCGGATAGGGGACGCTGGTCAATAAGACGCCCGCAAGATCGCAAACGTTCTTCATGCCGACCTCCGACGGATGCCGCGCCTCGCAGGTGGGCGGCCAAGACCCCCGCGGTCATCGTCCGTGCCTGGGTGGCCGATGCTTACCGGGTGTTTCGTGACCCACCGGCTTTGCGCTGGGAATGTCAGGGGGTGACGTGGCGCCTCCTTTCGCACGGGACGCCGGGCTGGGCCGTGAAGGGTGCAAAACCCGGATCCGCCTGGTCAGAGGCCTGCATTTGCAGCGGGATCGAATAAATGCGCCCTACGTGCTCCACCACGGCGCAGCTCGTGCCAAAGCTCTCCGAGCGACTGGGGCGCGCCCGTCGGATCGAACGCGGACTGTTCCTCGGGGTGCTGATCGGAGGGGGCTCGTTCGGGGGCGATGGCAAGCAGCCCCAAGTGACTCTACGCATGCACACTCGCCATGAGGACCTGTTTCGCTGGCTCGAGCGGACGTTTCCGCGCTCCAAGCTCTACGGGCCTACTCACGCGGCGCCATCGTCGCGTTCGAGGACGCCCACGGCCTGAGCGCCGACGGGTTCGCGGGGCCGAAGGTATGGCACGCGCTGCTCGCCGACGACATGCAGCGCAAGCGCCGGACGGGCGGCTACAGCTACGTCTACGTGCACCGCGACCCGCGCAGTCGCTCACTCTCTGGCACAACGGTCGCACGATCCTCCGCTCACCGGGCAACACCGGCGTGCTCGCCGCGCCGACTCAGCTCGGGACCTTCCCGGTCTTCGAGCACATCCCCGTCGGGACTATGAGCGGCACGAACCCGGGGGCTCGACCTACAACGATCCGGGCATTCGGTACATCAGCTACTTCAACGGCGGCGACGCCATCCACGCGTTCACGCGCGCCTCGTTCGGCACGCCCCAGAGCCTCGGCTGCGTCGAGCTGCCACTCGCCTCCGCGGCCAAGGTCTGGCCCTATACCCCAATCGGCACGCTCGTCACGGTCGAGCGCTGAGGGGCCCGGCTTCTACATGAGGTGAGGATCGCGGCGAGCGCGCATGTCCCCTTCGGCCATCACTCATCGGCTCAGGCGCCGCTCGAGCGTCAGCGCGGCACCGACGAGCGCGATGACGCTGAGTGCGACCAGGGCCCCGAGCGAGGCGGCGGCGGGTATACGATAGAAGCTCGGATCGAAACCGGTAACCGATCCGATCGACGAGTCCAACTGCTCATCGAGGCCGATAATGTTGCCCAGGGCTGACAACGCCCACCGAGAGATCATCAGATCGCCGACCGCCTTCAGGACGACGTTGAAGCTCGTGAACGGGATGATCGCACCCGCGAAGAGCAGCTGCGGGATGAGCAGGAGCGGCACCGACGACGTAGACTGGTCGGGCGTGGTCACCGCCGCCGACAGCCACAGTCCAAGCGCGATCGCCGCCCAGGCGCAGACGACGCACACGAGGAAGATCTCGAAGACGACCCCAGGGCCCTGCTGGATGGGCTGAATGAGCAGCGTGGCGAGCGAGAGCAGCAGCGCCTCGGCCGCCGCGAGAGGGAGCAGCACCGCGCACTTCGCCGCCAGGTAGGCTTCGAGGCGCACGCCCACGGACACCTCGCGCGCGATGATCGCCTTCTCGCGCACGATCTCCCGGCAAGCGGTAATCGCGCCCAGCCACAGGCTGCCGGTGACGAGCAGAAAGGCCAGCATAACCAGGTAGTACGACGACAGCGTGCGGTCGCCGAAGACGCCGGCGGGCAGCGCGAAGCCGATCGCGAGACCGATGATCGGTGCCTGACCGAGGAGCAGCAGCAGCTGGCGGCGGTCTCGCAGCATGCACGTCGCGTAGCGCCAAGCGAGCACCCGCACCTGCCCGCCGAACGGCGGGATCTGCTCGCGATGACGCTGCGAGCGCGGTGCCGCGATGGCCTCGGAGACCTCGTGCTCCTCGGCCGGGCGAACCCTCGTGTCATCCTCGAGAGCGTTGTAGACCTCGTCGAAGCTCTCGACCTCGAAGCGGTCGAGCAACTCGCTCGGGCGCCCGAGGAAGCGCAGCTCCCCGCCCTGTGCGAGCACGGCTACGCGGTCGCACAGGTCCAGACTGCTCGTCGCGTGCGTGGCGACGAGCACGCCGCGCCCCTCGTCGGCCAGACCGCGGAGCATGTCCATGACGCGCCGCTCCAGTGCGGCGTCGAGGCCGGTGGCGGGCTCGTCGAGGACGAGGACGTCGGGGCGGCCAACCAGCTCGGCGCCACAGGATGCGCGGCGACGTTGACCGTCGGAGAGCTGACCGATGCGGGTGTCCGCGCTGCTGCTCATGGACAGCTCGGCGATGACCGCCTCGACGCGCTCGGACAGGTCGGACCGTGGCGTTTGCGGAGGGAGGCGCAGCTGCGCCGCGCATTGCAGTGCTTCGCGCACGGTGAGCTCCTTGTGCAAGAGCGTGCCGAAGGGGACGTAGCCGATGTCGGTGGACCGCAGGCGCACTTCCTCGCCGCCGATGAGCACCTCGCCTTCTGACGCGGGCGCGACACCCGCGAGCACTCGCAGCATCGTCGACTTGCCCGACCCGCTGGGTCCGATGAGGGCAACGAACTCACCGACCGGCACCGTGATCGACACCGGCTGCAAGATCCGCGCGTCGCCGATGTCGACGGCGACGCACGTCGCTTGCAGCCCGCGGCCCTCGTGGACGGGGGCGGTCGTGCTCACCGCGTCGTCTCGACCCGGTCAGCCGGGCACGTTACGACCGAGCCAGCCCCTGTAGAACCCCTCGATGTCGGGCAGGTACTCGTGGACGACCGGGTATCCCGGCGGCACGGCCTCGGTCTCGAGCAGATGCCCGGAGATGGGGCAGTAGTACTCGCGCAGCTCCATCCACTCACCGTCGGGATGTGACAGCTCCGGATAGATCTCGCGGTAGGTCTCGTCGTTGTCGCGTACGAACATCGGGGCGTGCATCTTCCAGTTCTCATCCCACCGGCAGAAGTCGTGGCCGGCATCGGTGCGGATCACCAGCTCTCCGTCCTCCTGGCGACGGACGATGTTGAGGCCCTCACCGAAGGGCAGCACGATCGAATCGTCGTAGCCGACACGTCCCTGGAGCAGGGCTACCCACTTGTCGAAGCGGTCGGGGTCCTTGTGACCGGACTGGATGTCGTGGACGGCGCGTCGCGAGAGCTTCTCGTCGGCGAGATCGGCAAGCAGCTCCGGCGTCATCATCGAGGCGACGGGTACGTCCTGGTGGTCTTTGGGCAGGAAGGCCTCGGCACCCTCGAGGTACGTCTGCGCAGACTCGGCCGGGGTCACCTTGCCAGGCTGCGAGCTCTGCGCCACGACCGTCGGAGTGACGGCATCGAAGTCGAAGTCGTCGGGCAGGTCCCAGAAGCCGCGGAACTCGGCCGCGTACTCGGGTCCGAGCCGCATCGACTCCGCGTACATCACCTTGACCGGCTCGATGAGATCCTGGTCGAGGATCCGCTGACGCTGCTCCTCCCACCACTCGCTCGCGGGACGCGCCCGCTCGAGACGTCGCGCGCGCGCGACGTCCCGATCGTCGGTGGCGTAGGCCCGGTCGGCCCACTTCTGCGTCATGTGGCCACCCGCGACGTCGTCGGCGATGCGCTCGTCGGAGCGCAGGAGAGGATCGCCGAGGCCGCCGCCACCGCGCCCCGAGGACAGGTAGATGTCTCCGGTCTTGACGGCCTGCATCAGCGTGAACGGATCCTGCTTGACGTCGTGTTGGCCGCCGAAGGCGTTTAGCGCGAGCTCCTCGCCGGAGACGTCCGCGACGGGATAGGTCTCGCCGTTGCTCGCCTTCTCGTAGATGTCCGAGCCGTAGACGTTGTGCACGTAGGCCTGCGCGCCGGGATATCCGCCGAACAGGCCGGGTGAGGTGAACATGCCGCCGCAACCGATGTTCTCGATCTCGAAGTCCGGCGTGCCGTGGATCAGCATCAGGGACTCGAACGACGAGCCGCCGCGGTGGCGACCGATCCCGCCCGTGTACGGCTTGATGCGCCGACCGAGGTAGATGACGGGCTTGACGAGCTCCCACATCTCCACGTCGCCCATGTCGCCCTCGGGGTTGAAGACGGCGGCCCCATAGTCAAGACCGTCGAGGACGTACTTGCCGCCCTGGCCCTGCGCCCCGATCTCGAAGTTCATGAAGCCCGAGATCTGCCCGTACTGGTCGATGCCGCCGCCCTGGGCAACGTTGCCCGAGACGGTGTAGGTGGACACGATCTCCTCGATGTAGCCGCGAGACTGCAGCGCCCGGGAGATGGCCCGCAGGTAGCCCGTCGACGTTGCGAACATCGGCATCCACGGAAACGACGACGAGCACGGCGCGTCACCGAGATCCGCCCACGTGCCGGGGGTGAGCTTGAGGTCGGTCGCGTAGTACGCGCCGTCGTTGATCTTGTCGTTGCAGATGAGCGTCTGCGTGAACAGGATCCACTGCATCCCCTGCTGCGCCGCGGGCGTCGCGTTGAACGAATGCCAGCCCCACGCCGAGCAGCCGCGCAGATCCGTCGTCCAGTGACCGTCCTTGTCGATGACGGCCTCGTAGTTGCCGTGCATGATCAGGTCGCGGCGCGCCCGCTTGGGCATCTCGGTCTTGTCCGCGTAACGAGCCTCCAAGAACCCCGCCGAGCGATAGCGGCCCGGGATGAGTAGGGAACGGGCGCGGGTCTTGAACGATCGCCGGCCATCCTCGATGGACTCACGCATGAACTCCTTGAAGTCGTCGAGGCCCTCCTCGAGAACGAGCCGCTCGACCGTGTCCCTGATCATGTGGCAGCCGGCGAGGCGAGTGCGCTCGTCGAGCACATAGAGGCCGGGTGCGCGCGACTGCATCGTCACGCGCTTCATATGCCACTGGGCGATCGTGTCGCCTTCGCCGATCTTCATGCAGTGCAGGTCGATGCCGTCGTCGAAGCGAGTCGTGGGAGCGACGGGGACGCCACCCGGCGTCGAGGCGCCGATGTCCATCACATGGATGACGCCACCGGCCCACGCGATCAGCTCGCCCTCCCAGAAGATCGGGACGAAGGTCTGGACGTCGGCGTTGTGGACATCTCCGATGGTCGGCTGGTTGTTGGCGAAGATGTCGCCCGGCTGGATGCCGGGGTTGTCCTCCCAGCCGTTGCGGACCATGTACTTGATGGCCTCGCTCATCGTGTGGACGTGGACGATGATGCCGGTGGACAGCGCGACGTTGTCGCCCTCAGGGGTGTAGAGGGCGAAGGAGATCTCACCCAGCTCTCGGACGATGGGCGAGGCGGAGATGTTCAGCGCCGTCTCCCGCGAGGAGACCATGCCGCCGCGGACGCGCGAGAAGAGCTTCTCGAAGCGCAGTGGGTCCGACCGCTTCATGGAGAACTCCTTGAGACCCATGTAGTAGCCGGTCTCCTCGAAGGTTCTCTCCGAGGACTCGAGCATCTGCTTGAGGGTCTTCCCGTCCCACCCGATCGGCTCGCGTAGGTCGGGCTCTTCGAGCTGCTGGCGGGTGGTTTCGATCGTCGCCATGACGTCTAGATCTCCTCGGTCGCGTCGGGGGCCTTGTTCTCCAGGTGGAAGATCCCGTGCTCGTCGAGCCAGGCCGTCCGTTCGGGGGGTATCGGGAACGTCGTGGACTCGGCTTCGAGAATCGCCGGTCCGTCGAGCGTGTGACCGGGACGGACCTTGGTCATCTCGTAGATGGGCGTGTCGACCCAGTCGTCGGTCCAGTAGACCGAGCGGGTCTCCTTGCTCGGCGGCGTGCCCTCCTCAGACGCGAGCAGTGGCAGCGAGGGCTGCTCGACGGGCACCGAGCCCTTGACGATCGCCTGGGCGATCAGGTAGCCGAGCTCGGGAGATGACGCTGCGCGCGCGTACGTGCGGGTGTAGGTCTTCTCGAAGGCGTCGCAGAGGGCGCTTGCGTCCTCGTCGGTCGACAGCTCCGCGAGCGGCGAGTCGACTTCGATGTCGACGAGCTGGCCGTTGTACTGCATGCGGACCATGTGCGTGAACTCGACCTCGTCGGCGTTGTCGACCGACTTCTCGAACTCCGCGCGGACACGCCCCTCCAGCCCCTTCCACGCGTCGGAGACGACCTTCACCGTGCCGGCGCGCTCCTCCGGGGAGTGGGTCGGCAGCAGCGGCAGGTCGACCTGCTGGTCGAAGCGGTACTCGAACTCCGCGCACGCGCACCCGAAGGCGGAGAAGCCCGCGGCCCACTCGGGGATCAGCACCTGCTGGTAGGGGATCCCGGCGGTGTAGCCGGCGACGTGGAGCGGACCGCCGCCGCCGTAGCACAGCAGCGTGAAGTCGCTGGGCGAATAGCCCTTGCCGAGGATGCGTCCGACGGCCTCGTTGCGCAACTGCGCCTCGAACAGCTCGATGACGCCGGCCGACGCCGCCTCGACAGACAGGTCGAGGGGGTCGGCGATCTGGCGCTTGACCTCCTCCCTCGCCCGATCGATGTCGAGCGTCACCTGGCCACCGAGGAAGTAGTCCGGGTTGACCCGGCCGAGCACGAGGTTCAGATCGGTGATCGACACGGTCTCCAGACCCCCCTCGGGCCACGCCGTGCCGATGGCGGCGCCGGCGGAGTCTGGGCCGATCTCGGGGCGCCGGGCGCTGGGGTCGATGCGCACGAACGAGCCACACCCGGCGCCGACGGAGTCCATCTGGACGAGCGGCATGTTGAGCATGAAGCGCGCCATGTTTGGCGTGGAGTCGATCTCGTACTTCTTGTTGACCAGCAGGGCGAGGTCGAACGACGTGCCACCGATGTCGGTGCACAGCACGTTCGTGAGGTTCATCTCGTTGGCCAGCCAGCGAGCGCCGACGACGCCGCCGATGGGACCGGAGACGAGCGTCGTGGCGAGCTGGTCGGCGTCGATGGAGATCGTGCCGCCGTGGCTAGCCATCACGCGCAGCTCGAAGCCCGCGCCCGCGTTCTTGGTCCGATCCCGCACCGCCGACAGCGTCTCGCGCGACGGCTCGGCCGCGTAACCTTCGATGACTGTCGTGTTCAGCCGCGGGAAGTCGCGACGACTCGGGTACAGCTCGGAGGAGACGAACAGCGGACAACTGCCGTTGGACCCGCGCTTCTCCTTCTCCTCGTCCAGGATCTCCTTGACGCGCTGCTCGTGGGCGGGGTTCCGGTACGAGAAGATGAGCGATACGCAGATGCCCTGAACGCCGGCGTCGAGCAGCTCCGCGGCTGCCTCCCGGACGTCCGCCTCACGCAGCGCCAGCACCTCGTTGCCGAACATGTCGAAACGACCGCGCACGCCGAAGACCCGATGGCGCGGCACCAGCGGCGGGTTGTGATGGTGGGTGGCGATGTGCAGCCGGTCGGAGTAGGAGTAGCCGAGGTAGGTCTGGATGCCGCGCTCCATCTGCAGCGCGTCCTCCTGTCCCGCCGTGACGATCACGCCGACGTCGAGGCCCTTGCGGCTGAGCAGGCGGTTAAGCATCGCCGTGCCGCTGAACACGCCCGACCGGATCCCGGGGAACGCGTCCTCGACCGATGTGTCCCATTGGCGCATCGCGTCCTCTGCAGACCGCATGAGCCCTTTGCTCTCGTCCTGAGGGGTCGTCTGCGCCTTGCCGACGACGAAGCGTCCTGACTCGTCGACGAAGAACGTGTCGGTCATCGTGCCGCCCGCGTCGATAGCGAGCACACGCGGAATTCGGGTCGAGGCATCGGCTTCGGATGTGGTCATGACCGGCGATACTAAGTCGGTCGGCGACCCACCGGCTTGGGTCGGTGCACCGACCCGCCCCGAGATCCTTGTACCCGGGCGACAACCGTGTGCGAGCGGTCGATCGGCCTTCGAAAGCTGCCGTCCCCCGGCACACTGCTGGTCATGAGCCCAGCCACAAATGGCGAGGCGAAGAAGTGTGTCTGGCAGGCCGAGGAGCTGCCGGCGACGCCACTCGTCAAGCGCCGGACAGAGCTGCAGGTCCCGCTCCGACCGGAGCGGGACCTCGAGGCCGGCCCCCTGATCGACCGCGACCGGTAGGCCGTCGCTCGGCGAGAGCCATCGGGCGGTCCGGCTCCTCGTTGCTGCGACGCAGCACATCGACCAGCTGCAGCGCCACCCGGACCTCGAGCTGGCGCTCACCGATGTTGTGGCCGAGCAGCTCGGCGGCTCGTTGCACGCGATAGACGACCGTGTTGCCGTGGACGCCGAGACGGCGCGAGGTGCGCTTGAACGACGAGCCCTCCTCGAAGAACACCCTGAGCGTGGACGTCAGGCGCCTGACGGCATCGGAGTCCTCCGCGAGCCCCATCAGCTCTCGCTCGACGAACTGCGCGGCAGCGTCGAGGTCGTTGAGAAGCATCGACAGCAGCGCCACGTTGCCATAGTGGGTGATACCGAACGAGCGGTGGGCGAGACCGGCGACGCGCCGGGCGTCGAGCGCCTCACGGTGCGACCGCCGGAAGCCGTCCAGACCTTCCCGTGGCTCGCCGATGGCGACGTCCATACGCTGTCCGTAACCGGCACGCACCTCGAGAGCGTCGGGCGCCGGGCCCGCGAAGCCAACCCAGCAGGCGAGCAGCCCCGCGCCCATCGGCACGGTGAGCAGGTCGACGGCGCCCAACTCGGACCTCACGGCGCGGGCCAGCTCCTCAAGCGCACCGCAGTCGCCGTCCTGCTGCTCGGGGCTCGACACGAGGAACGCGACGTGGCGGCGGCTCAGCTCGTAGCGAAGTCGGCGCGATGCCTCGCCGGCGTCGGTGCTTCGGCGTTCGAGGATGGCGCGGACCTCTTCGGTGCGGCGCGCTATGGACGAGCGGCTCCACTGCTCGCGCTCGCAGAGATACGCGCTCGACATCTGGCTGGACAGCGCGTCGACGTAGCGGAAGCACCATTCGGAGGCGAGCGAGACGGCGTGGGACAGAGCGGCAGGATCGTCGATCTCAGCGGTGAGGTGTCTGAGGAACCACTTCCAAAAGCTCGCGTGACCGATGCGATAGGTGCGGATGAGGTTGTCGATCGACAACCCGAGGTGCACGAACTCGCGTGCGTACTTCAGCGCCTCTCCGGGCGGGGGCGGGGCCGCGGGGTCCAGATCCTCGTCGAGCATCGTGCATATCAGCCAGATGTTGGCCCGGCATGAGCTGCTCGTCAGCGTCAGCAGCTCCTCCGACAGCTCCGGGATGCCCGCGTGGATCTCTTGCGCCATCACGACCGCCTGCTCATCCAGTTGGGGGATGAGTCCTGCGGCGACGCTTTGCACAAGCGCACGCGTCGTATCCCCTCGCCCGATGGCCGTACGCATGTCCCCTGCTCTCCTCCAACCCTTGCCGAGTGACGCACCTGTGCAGCGTCGACCTAGCGCTCTGGTAAACATACCCATCCCCACTCGGCACGTCAACGACGCCCGACGGGGTCGGGGACGCGAGGAGGAGAAGAGTCCGTTCGCGTCCCCGACCGAGTCGAGACCGACGGCACAGGCCGCCGGATCGTCTCCTCGCCGACTCCGCCAGGGTTGGGGGCGGCGTCCGTTGGCGGGGAGGTCGAGGCGGTTTCCGGATGTCCGCGCCTCGAAACTACGCGAGTCCCCCGACCCGGACTTTGCACTTGACGCCAACCCCACAGTGTCGGGGTGTCACGCGAACCCAAGGCTCGCGCAGGTCAGGAGGCGCGCGAAACCAGTCGACGTCGTAGCAGCTGCTCGACGTCGTCGAGCGCGCCTCCCAGCCCGACGAGGACGTCGCCGGGCACGGTGTCCTCGAGCGCCGGCTCCGCCGCGGCGCCCACCGTGTCGCGCCAGGACGCGATCTGCTCGAGGTCGTCGCGCGACACGTCGGGATCGTCGCTCAACTCGGCGCTGACCGCCTCCAGCGCGAGGTGCGTCATGAGCGTCGCGGCACCGTGACGGCCGTTGTCGAGGTCGCTGCGCGCGCGCAGCAGCAGCTCCTCGCACATGAGCGGATAGTCACCGCCGCTGAGCAGTCGCGCAAAACGTGTCGACGGGTCAAGGCCTTCCGTACGCAGCCTCGCCGCGCGCCGCACGGCATCGAGCTCGACACCCCGAGGCAACTCCGCTGTCTTGCTGGCCTGCCCCGTTGAGACGGCGTCCGGCGAGCCGTAGCCGACCATGATCCGCACCGTCTGCTCGGCGCGCACGTCGTGCACGCTCGGATCCACCGCCGCCGCACGCTGGGCCCGCAGCACGCGGTTGACGACCGCGATCGCCTCGCGCACGGTCTCGGACGCGCGGCCGTCTTCGGCCTCCGACAGCCACGCGTTCGCGCGCTCGGCGTCCTTCGGGCGCGTGTCGATGACCGTCACACGACTGAGGCGCACCATCGTGCGCGGCCCCGGAGACTGCCACCACTGGATCCAGGCTCGGCGCGCCTCGCGCTCGGTGCCCTCGAGGGCCACGATGTGGTCGGGGTCGCGCTCGGGCGCGGACCGCACGAGATAGCGGCCGTCGGCCGGCCCCAGCCGCCATGGAAACTCGAGTTGGACGAAGGTGAGCTGGCTCACGCGCGGCGCGAGCGTACCGGCCGCGGTCACTTGGACTTCGTGTAGCGCGGATCGGGCTGCAACCGCCGGAAGTTGCGGCTCCCCGCTTGCGGGCTGCCGCTCGTGCCCGGGTTCGGATAGGCGTTGTTGCCGCGAGAGTCCAGCGGCGCGAGGACCTTCTTCAGAGCGTCCTCCTGGTCCTTGGACAGCACGGAGGGCAGGTTGTCGCGGCTGATCGGCGTGATGATGCGTCCGACGTGGGAGACCGGGTCCCGCAAGTCGGTCGCTGCGCCCGTGTTGGCGAAGAACTGGCCGAGGTCCTTGTGGTACGGCTTCAGGTAGGAGACCAGCGGGTTGAGCTGGCGCAGGAAGTCCGAGAACGGCCCGACGAACCTCGTGCCCGCGGCGGAGAAGCTCGGCAGCTGCGCGGTGACCGGACGGATGGCCGTGGAGAACCGTCCCAGCGCCTGGACGGCGCGGCGGCCGGCCGCCGCGCCGGGACGCAGGTCCTCGGTCGCGGGAACGAGGTCCTCGGTCGCCGCCGCCAGATCGCTCATGACCGGCGTCGCGTTGCCCGAGAAGCTCTCGAGCTTCGCCGCGGTCTGGCGGGCCTGGGTGAGGAACCCGGGGAAGCGCGCCAGAGAGGCGCGGAGCTGCGCGTTGCGGGCGTCGACGGCCACGGCGGCCGCCTTGGCCCTCGTAGTGAGCAGCTGGAGCGCCGTGCGACGCTCGCCCAGCGCGAGCGTGACGCGCCCGAAGGAGTCGACGAGGCCCGCGAACTGATTGCGCTCCGCGGCGAGCACGGCCGCCAGCGGCTGGGCCTGATCGACGGTTCCGCTGAGACCCTCCAGCGTGGAGTTGAGGTTCCTGCCGCCGTGGCCCTTGAGGCCGTTCCCGGCACCGCGAGCGATGCGCGCGACGTCGCGCCGCTTGACCCGGTTGAGGATGGAAAAGATGTCGTCGGGCTGGGTCGCCTCCCTCACGTGGTCCATGCTGAGCAGGCCGTTGGCCGCGACCCCGCCGGCGGCGGGGCTTCCCGGATTGAGCGAGACGTAGTTCTCCGCCGCGATGCTCTTCTCGCGGATGAACACGCTCGCGTCCTTGTAGATCGGCGCGTGCGACTTCTCGAGCTCCAGCGTGAGGACGGGGCCGCGCGCGCCCGCCTCGAGCTTGGACACCTGGCCGATCTTGATGCCGGCCTGGCGAACGTCCGCATGCGCTGCGAGCGCAACCGCCGTCGGCACCTGCACGCGGACGTCGTAGAACTTCTGGCCGGGACCCACGTGGGTGCCCACGGACTCGAGCAAGAAGCCCACCGCACCCGCGCAGAGGATGAAGAAGGCCGCGAGGCCGGCGAAGCGCAGGAGGGTCTGCCTCATGGGTGACTCGGGCCTCCGGGAACGCAGCTGGGAGCCGCGCTCAGGTTGGGGTCTCTGGATGCGCCGGCGGCGGAGTCGCTGCCCTGAACGACGTATCCGCGGATGATCGCGCCGTGGAAGTCGTAGTACTTGCTCAGCGAGAGCGTGTTCTGGAAGAACTTCGCGAGTGGGTGCTCGCACGGTACGACCTTCGCCGTGATGTGGTCCAGGCGCGGCACCTGTGGGCTGAGCCGGGTGAAGGCGGAGTCGAGCCGATCGGCGGTAGGACGCAGCGCCGCCATGAGCGTGTTCAGGTTCGGAAGCGGCTGGCGCAGCTCGCGCAGCGACGGCTCGGCCTGCTCTGAGAACCTCCTCAGCGACGCGAGGCCCTGCGGCAGCTCGTTGGCCGTCGGGCGCAGCGCATCGAGGGCCGGGTCGAGATGGCCGACGGTGTAGCGCACCTGGGCGAAGGACCGCCGGAGCTCAGTCAGCGTTCCTGGGAGCTGCCCGAAGAGCGCTTGGATCGAGCGCTCGGAGCTCCCGAGCTCGGTGAGGCTCGACGCACCGCTGCTGACGAAGCCCCGCAGCTCGGAGTCGCGCGAGGCCAGCTCCTCGGTCATCAGGCGGAAGTTGTGAACCAGGCGACGGGTCTGCGCCGAGCGGACCCGTGACTCCTGGGTGACGGTCTTGGCCGCCTTCAGGAACGGCGCAAGCGCCACCAGGGCCTGGCGCAGCTGCTGGCCGTGGTCGGACAGCCCCCTGCCGTACTCATCGATCGCCTGGCCGACGCGGTCGCGCGTGTTGGCGTTGAAGACGTCCAGCACCCGGCCGATGTCGACAGGAGTCTTCGTCCGGTCGGCCTGGAGGGCGTCCTTCTCCCCCAGCGCGCCGGCCGACGCGTGGCCGCGCGAGATGATGTTGAGGTACATGTCGTTGAGCGGCGTCAGCGGACGCAGCTCGACGCGGGCGTCCTTGTACAGCGGGCCGTACTTGCCGTCGATCGCGATCTTGATGACGGGCTGGGTGCCCTTGAGCCCGACCTGCTTGATCTTGCCGATGTCGACCCCGGAGAACTTCACCTGCTGCTTGCCGGGGACGACGCCCTTCGCGTCGTCGACCGCGATCTGGGTCGTGTAGGTGTTCGACCACGGCATCCGGAAGCCGATGTTCTTGAGGATGATCCCCGTCGAGCCGATCGCGAGCAGCGCGAGCACGATCAGCGCGACGAACGGCCCGCGAGCACGCCGGATCTCCAGCCTGATGCGCTCCGCGTCGAAGCGCTTCTTGGCTGCTGGCGCGGCCATCTACTTACCCTTCCGGTAGCCGAACAGGCCGTTGACGACGAGCTCGGCCAAGCCCGCGCACCGATCGCGCCGATTCGCCGCGACTACTGCCACGCAGTGGCGGGCGACGCGACCGGCGGTGCTGTTCATCACGTCGTCCGGCTTGCTCGACCTGCTCTGCAAGTTGCCTCCGTTGCCCGGCGTCGAGAAGGTCGTCACGCTGTTGCTGCCCTCGGGGATGACTCCGAGACGCAGGCGGAAGCCCGCAGCGTCGTACTGAGAGGCCGCCGAGTCGACGTCGGAGAAGAACGGCCCGAGCGACTGGTAGTTGCGCACGCGCGTCTCGAGGTCGCGCTCGTTGAGGAACGGCAGGATGTCGGCGTTGAGCCGCCTGACCGTCGGATCGAGCCCCTTGATCAGCGGCACGCCCGACAGCGAGAGCCGGCGCAGGCTGTCGAACGTCGGCTTGGCGTTGCGCAGCAGCGGCTTGGCCTCGTGAAGGACGGCGCGCGTCTGATCCAGCGCCGGTGCGGTGGCCTTCGCCGACGAGGCGATCTCGCGGGCGCCGGGGCGCAGCGCCTGAACGGTCGGATCGAGGTGCCCGAGGGTCGTCCGCAGGCGGTTCATCGTCACAATGGTCGAGTCGAGCGACGGCGGGGACTGATCCAGTGAGCGGGCCAGCTCGGCACGGCGCGCATCGGTGGCGCCCAAGGTGTTGTCTGCCCCCGTGACGAGGTGCTGCAGGGCGACGGTGTCGGCCCCGAGCGACTTGGCGACGGTCCCGGTCGCCCGTACGATGCCGCGCAGGTCGTCGCTCTGCTGCCCGCGGATCGCATCGAGGCCCTCGCCCGTGGGCTTGATGGCCGGGAGCGCGTCGACCGCGGAACCGGTCGCTCGAGGATCGGCGGTGCCCTTCGACAGGCCCTTCAGGAGGCGGCGCTGATTCTCGTCGGTGCCCCGGTTGTACGTGCGCAGGACGTCGTCGAACTCCGCCTGTGACGAGGTGCGAGACAGTGGGATGACCCGATTGCCGAGCTTCGGTGCCGAGGGAGAGCCGGGCTGCAGGTCGATGAACATCGAGCCGCCGAGGACGGTGCGCCAGCGGATCTCGGCCCGGGCGTCGCTGTGCACGACGAGGCCCGGGGTGGTGATGCGCATCGTGACGCGGCTGGAGCGCCGGGGGTCGGGGCCGGGCCCGACCTGCTTGGCCACGCCGACATCGACGCCGCCGACGCGGACGGGCGTGTGGCCGTTGGTGCCGACCTGGTTGGCGTAGGGAAAGTCCGCCTGCACGATGCCGGCGCCGTTGCCGACGAACGGGATGTCGTGCTTGAGCGCGACGATCAGCGCGACCGTCCCGACGAGGATGACGATGAGGCCGGTGCGGACGTGATGTGGTCGCTGTTGCGCCGGGCGGGGATCGACGAAGCCGCGGACTCTGTCCTTGATCGAGCTCATCACTTCTGCCTGTCTCTCTTGGCGACACAGGGCTTGGGGTTCGGGTCGGAGGCGGCCGTCCTGGCCTGCGGCGAATCCGCCGGGAACGACTGCGGGTCGAGCGTGGGAGACGAGAGGACCCGGAACGAGTTGATGTTGGGCCCGAAGCCCTGGTTGTTGTCGAGGTTGCTCGTCGGGTCGCTGCCGGTCGGCACGCCGAAGGAGAGCGCCGAGCGCCAGGTGCCGGCCATGTAGACCACGTCGCAGCCGTAGGCGCTGAGCTGCCGCAGCAGCGGAACCTGATCATCGAGGCCGCGGACCGTGGGTCGGATGACCGGGTCCAGCGCGTGGAGGAAGCTCAGCGTCGGCGGCACCGCCTTGTCGAGGTCCGCGATCACGGGCTTGGCCAGGCGCAAGGCGGGCTGACCCTCTCGAAGCAGCGCGGTCGTCTGGCGCAGCGCGGCCGGCGCGACGTCGGTCAGCCGCGCCGTCGCCCGGGAGAGGCGTGCCGTCTGGCGCAGCAACGGGTTGGTGGCATCGAGGCCGCGCCTGAGGCCGCTCAGCGCGCCCGGCGCGACCGTGAGCGTCTGCGGCAGACGCGAGCCGGGGTCGGCGAAGGCGTCGAGGACGTCGGCCTGGGGCCGGAAGCCGGTGGCGAGCTCGTGGCGGACCGGGTCGTAGGAGCGCGTCAGCGCCTCGACCGACGGGGCGAAGCGGGCCGCCGCGCCCTGCCGTGCGAGGACGGCCTTGGAGACGCTGTCGAGATCGGGCAGCAGCCGCGGCGTCTTGGAGTACATCCGGTTGAGGCCTTGGCCCCGTCCGAGGAAGCCCTTGCCGGCGCCGTCGATGGTGTCCTGCAGATGGCTGCGGGTCGTGGGCGCGAACGTCGAGAGCACCTGGTCGAGGTCGGTCGCGTTGCTCGTCTGCTTGGTCGCGAGCACCGCGCCGCTGGGAAGCTGGTCGCCGTGCAGCCCCGGCGTCAGCTCGAAGTACTTGGCGCCGACCAGGTTCTTGATCCGCACGCGCCCGGTGGTGTCCGAGCGCAGCGGCCCCTCGGCCGCCTGGATCTGCAGGTTGAGCTGGACGGCGTCGCCGACGTGGCTGATCCGGTTGACCTGGCCGACGCGCCGGCCGCTGATGCGGACAGGCGACAGCAGGCGCAGGTCGTCGGAGTTCCGGACCCGGGCCTTCAGCTCGTAGTACTTGACGCCCGGGATCCCGCGGGGCGCGAGCGTCGCGAGCAGCGTGATGACGGCGAGCGCGCCGAGCACGGCAACGGCCGCGAGCACGAGCGTGACCCGGCTGGTCTTGTGGTCGGCCGGGCGGTTGAACACGTCCCTGGCGCGGGGTCGTGCCATCGTCACATCCCTCCCGCCAGCTGCTTGAGCACGCCCTTGAGCGCGTCTGCGGCGGTCTGCACGGCCGGGTTTGGACCGATCGTCCGGCCCCGGGCCACCGGCGCGCCCGGCAGGTTGAGCAGCGGGGCTCCAGGCGCGTTCGCCGGCTTGTCGGCGGCGGGCGCCGAGGGCTTCCTGGCGTGGGCGCCGGACTTCGCCTTCGGCGACCTGGCGAACGAGCGCGACGCCGTCGGGACGCGCGCCAGGGCGGCTGTCTCGAGGTCGGTGCCCGCCGTCTCGCCGAAGCGGAACAGGTGCCCGCCGCCGTCGATCGCCTGCGTCGCGCGCGCCCAGCCCTCCATGAGCCCGAACACGCCCGGTGTCGCGTCGTCGAAGACCTTGAGCGCCGGACCGGAGTCCCTGGAGTAGGAGAGCAGCTCCGTGGCCAGCGGCTTGAGGCGCCGCACGATCGGCGAGCCCTGACCGCCGAGCCGGCTAAGCGCGGGAGAGGCGCCCGCGGCCGTCTGCAGCGTCGGGATCGCTTGCCGCGAGAACGGCGGGATCTGCTTGAGCGTCTGCGTGAGGATGGGAGCGGTCGCGCGCAGCCCGTCCGCGGCGGGAGCGAGCGGTCGCGCGGCGGCGCGGAGCTCGGCCAGCGTCCCCTGCGCCGAGGCGAGCGTGGCGGGCGCGGTGCGGACCGTCTCGCCGAGCTGCCGACGGCGAGACGCCAAGCGCTGCAGCACCGAGTTGGCCGAGCCGACGAGCCGGCCGAGCTGCGGCCGCTCCTGCGAGACGGACGCGACGATGCGGTCGCTCTCCCCGATGAGTCGCCCGATGGCCTGCGTGTCCTGCCCGAACTGGCCGAGCATCATCGCCGTGTCCTGTAGCGAGGACGGCAGCGCCGTGAGCGTCGCGGCGAGATCCTTGCCGCGGCCGACGACCGACGAGCCCTGCTCGCGCAGGAACGCCTCCAGCGCCATCCGGGTCGACATGTTGAGCGAGTCGACGACGTCGTCGAGGCGGACGGCGACGCCGGTCTGCTTGAGCGGGATCCGCCCGCCCGACTCGAGGCGGTTGCCCGGGTTGCCCCGCGTGAGCTGGAGGTATCGCTCGCCGAAGAGGTCGTCGCCCTGGAGGATCACGCGGGCGTCCTTGCCGAGCGGCACGACTTCGCCGTCGAAGCTCAACTTGACGTGGACGAGGCCGCTCTTCTCGAGCGTGATCTTCTGGACGCGGCCCACGGGGGCGCCGTCGAGCCGGACGTTGGCGCCGCTGCGCAGCCCGGCCGCGTTCGTCAAGTCGGCGGTGACCGTGTAGCCCTCGCCCTGGTTGCCGAAGACGATGACGACGAGCACGAGCACGCCGGCGAGGACGCCGATGGCGAGCCGGCGACGGATGCGAGAGCTCACCGGCCCTGCCCTTCGGGGTCCTTGTGGACATTGGTCGAGTCGCGGCCGACGCCGCACCCGGGCAGGTACCAGGGCGAGCCGGCGTTCAGGCCGGGTGGGCGCGGGAACGCGTACCGGAGCTGGGGCTCGGCCTGCAGGGCGTCCGCCGAGCTGGCCTTCGTCCCCGGGTAGAGGCCGCCGAACAGCTTAAGCGGGAACGAGCGGGCGAAGTGGCCGACGGAGTCGTAGTAGTGCGTAAAGCCCGACCACGTCACCAGGAAGCCGGCAATCTCGGGGCCGTAGGGCCGGATGCAGCCGAGCATCGGGTCGAACGTGCTCAGCGCCCGGCCTGCCCTGGGGAAGAACGGCGTCGTCCTGCCCACGAACCCGTTGATTGCCGGGGCGGCACGCGCCCCGGTCCCCAGCGTCTGCGCGGCGAGCGGCGCGACGATGCGCAGCTCGTGCAGCGTCGTGCGCAGCGTGTGCGCAAGGCTCCGCAACGGGCCGGTGCCCGGACGGAGGTCGTCGACGAGCTGGGTGAGGCCGTCGAGCGAGCCGTCGAGGCGCGCAAAGGTCTGCTTGGATTGGTCGAGGCCCTCCGGGAGGCGATCGAGGCTGTGCTGCTGGGCGGTCGCGCGGCTGGCGAGCGTCTCGAAGGTGTTGCCCGCGTGGGTGACGAGATCGCGGATCTGCCCGTCCCGGGCGGCGAGCGCACCCGTCGCGCGGTTGCCGAGCACCGCTAGGGTGCGGAGCGCCTGCTGGTCCGCACCGAGGTCGCCGAGGAACGTTGCCGTCTTGCCGAGCCCCGGGCCGCCGGCCGCGACGGCGGCCTTGATTCGGTCGCCGCGGCTGCCCAGCGCCTGGCCGCGTCCGTCGAGCGCGCCTCCGACCTGCTTGCGCGTGTCGCCGCGGAAGATGCGGTAGGACTGGTCGAGCTCGAAGGCATTCTGGTTCTTCACCTCGGGGAGCAGCCCGTCCTCGGCCAGGGGCGGAGCCTTCCTGGGGCCAGGGATCAGCTCGACGTAACGCAGCAGGTAGCTCGTCGTCGAGCCGTACCGCGCCTGTGCGTAGGTGCCGCGCGGCAGCGGCCAGACGTGGCCGTCGGTGACCGTCATCTCCACCTGCGGCTTGCCGGCGACGAGGCGGATCGACTTGATCTCTCCGACCTTGCGCCCGGCGACGCGGACCTGCTGGCCGGCAACCAGCTGGTTGACGTCGTCGAAGCTCGCGCGCAGCGTGTGGGAGGAGGCCGGGCCGCCGCTACGGATGATGACGAAGGCGATCGAGGCGACCACGACCAGGGCCAGGGCCAGGGCCAGGGCCGCGACGACCGCGGGGATGCGCGAGCTCATCGGCCGTCAGCCTCCGAGCGGGTACTTGGCCCCGCCGCCGAAGAACACCGCTGACCAGAACGCGCCCGACGCGTGTATGAGGATGAGGTTGAGGATCATCGACCTCGCGACCGCGTTGCCCACCTGGACCGGCCCGCCGCGGGCCTTGAAGCCGTAGTACATCCCGACCAGCGCGATGCCGATCGCCATCGTCATCGTCTTGACGAGGGATATGAACGTGTCCGTTAACCCCTGCGAATCCCAGTAGCCCTGGAAGTAGCGGGCACCCGTCAGCTCGCCGATCTGCACGACCGCTACCAGCCAGCCGCCGATGATGCCGCCGATGGTCGCGATGATGAACGCGAGCGGCACGAACATGACCACCGCGACCAACCGGGTGCCGATGACGTAGCGCATCGGATCGATGCCGATGGATTCCAGCCCGTCGATCTCGTCGCTGATCCGCATTGAGCCGATCTCTGCGACCAGGCCGCAGCCGACCTTGGCCGCGAAGATGTAGCCGAACATGTACGGGTAGAGCTCCCGGATGCCGCACGGCACCTCGAAGAAGCCGGTGAAGTCCGTGCCGCCCAGCGGTCGCGTCAGGTAGACGAAGAACAGGCCGCACTCACCGCCGATGAGCGCGACCAGCAACACCAGAACGACGAGCGAGCCCGTGATGAGCAGCGAGATCTGGCGCAGCACCTCGGCGAAGTAGCGCAGCGAGCTCGGCGCGTAGCGGACCGCTTGGATCGAGAAGCTCGCGATGGAGCCGACCTCGCGGGCGGGGGCCTCGAGCTTGGTCCGCGTCGGGCTGGGCTCCTTCTCCTGATCCTTCTCCTGATCGGGCGCGCGCCGGCGCGCGGATGAGCTGACGACGGACATGCTCAGCGGAGCGTTTGGGCGTCGGGGAACAGGCTGAGGTAGGTGGAGTTGAACGCGAAGTTCAGGACCCACACGAGCACGAAGGAGATGACGACGGCCTGGTTGACCGCCTTGCCGACGCCGAGCGAGCCGCCCGAGGCGTTGACCCCCTTGTAACAGCAGACGATCCCGACGACGAGACCGACGGTCGACGTCTTGATCAGGAAGGTGAAGATGTCGATCGCCGTGTAGGAGTAGATGCTCGCCTGGTTGAAGGCGCCCCCGGTGCCGCCGAAGGTGAAGAACGCGAGCTCGATCGCGTAGTACTCGGTGACGATGACGAGTACGCCCAGGGCCGGCATCAGGACGGTGATGGCCAGGACGCGCGGCGCGACGAGCCGGTTGACGGCGTTGACTCCCATGACGGCGAGGGCGTCGAGTTCCTCGCGCGTCTTGCGGGCCCCGAGGTCAGCGCAGATCGCGGTGCCCACGACCCCGGCGACGACCATGCCGGTCACCCACACTGCCTGCTCGCGGATCGTCGCGGCGCCGACGATGCCGGCGACGCGCGTGATGTCTCCGAAGGTCTCGAGGATGCCTGTGCCCTGGATGCCGGGCGCGCCGTAGCCGAATCCGAAGGCGGACACGGCGGCCGGAATCGACGCGCGCTTCAACAGGATCCACGCCTGCGTGACGAACTCGGTGCGCCACGCGAACGGCGGGGTCAGCAGCGCACGGAAGACGCTCCCGGCGAGTGCGAGGATGCCCCACACGATCGAGATCCCCGCGACCCAGCCCGGGTCGCGCTCGATCGGAGGAGTGGCGGACGGCGGCCGCCTGCGTACGTCGATCGTCGACATCGCTACTCCATCCCCAACGGGCCATCCGCTGCGCCCGCGAGGAACTGGCGGACGAAGGGGTTCTCGGAGTCGAACATGCGCTGAGCATCTGCGGACTCGACGATGCGGCCCTTCCACAGCACCGCGATGTAGTCGCCGAGGACCTTGGCCGAGGCGATGTCGTGGGTGATCACGATGTAGGTCCCTCCGTGCTCGTCGTGTACCTTGCGGATGAGCTTGCACAGCAGCGCCGTGCGTACGGGGTCGAGGCCCGAGTCAGGCTCGTCGAACATGACGATCTGAGGCTCGAGGACGAGCGCGCGGGCGAAGCCGGCGCGCTTCTTCATGCCGCCCGAGATCTCGCTGGGGAAGAGCTCCATCGCCTGGGTCAGGCCGACCTCCTCGAGGCGCTGAGTGACGATCTCGCGGATCTCCTCGCCGGACTTGCTGGTCTGCTCGCGCAGCGGGAAGGCGACGTTGTCATAGAGGTTCATCGACCCGAACAGCGCGCCGTCCTGGAACAGGATCCCGAAGTCGCGGCGCATCTCGTACAGCTCCGAGCGCCGCCGGCCGGGCACCGACTTGCCGTGGACCATGATGTCCCCGTGGTCGGGGAACATCAGCCCGATCAGGTGTTTGAGGAGCACGCTCTTGCCCGTGCCCGAGGGGCCGAGGACGACGGTGATCATGCCTTCGGGGATGCCGAGGGTGAGCCCGTTGAGGACGCGGTGTCCGGCGAAGGCCTTGTGGACGTCGACGCACTCGACCGACCAGAAGTCGCCCGGGTTGGGCTCCTCGACCTCGAGTGCACCGTGGAAGTACTCGTACTCGGCCGCGTTGTCGAGCAGCTCCTCCTGCTCCTTGGAGAAGCCGCTGCTCGACTCGTACTCCTCGTCCTCCCAGGGGTCCTCCCCCACCTGGGCGGGATCGTCGCGCACGCTGCTCATGAGCCGTGCTCCTCGCGATCCTGATCCTCTTCGGCGTTGCGCTGCTCGGTGGACTGGACCCGGTCGCCGCGCGCGCGCGTCGCGTAGACGTGGCGGAAAATCGGGAAGATCCGGAGGAACTTGCGGACGGGCCCGGTCCACTGCAGCTCACCGCGCGCCAGCGCGATGCCGATGTTGCCGCCGATGAAGATGGGCATCCACTCCTCCTCGGTCCCGGAGATGGAGCTCTCGGCATCGGGGTCGAGGCCGTCCTCGACCCCGATCGGCTCGCGATCGAGGCGCACCGTGAGCCCGCGCTCGCCGAAGTCGAGGGCGATCGTGGTGTCGGCCTGGGCCATCCGCGGTCCGTAGTGCTCGTGCTCGGCGGCGGACTCGAAGGCGTGAGCGACGAGGTCGATCATCTCGTCGTAGCTCGGAGTCCTCCCCTCTCCCTCCCCGTCCGCGCTCGCGCTGACCGTAGACGCACCCGCGCTCGGTGCCTCGACGGCGTCGATCTCTCCGGTCATTGCCACAGTTAAGCGGTGGGCGGCCGCAGGCACCTGGTCGGATCCGCCCAAACGGCTTCAGCCCGGTTGTGCCCCCAACCCAATGGCAGGTAGGGGTGGGAGGACATACGGTCGGGCGATGAACGACCTCGACGGCAAGCGCGCGCTGGTGACCGGCGCGGCCCAGGGCATCGGGCTGGCCATCGCCACCCGCCTGGCGCAGGGAGGGGCGTCGGTCGTGCTGACCGACCTCGACGAGCAGAAGGTGGTGGCGGCGGCCGCCGCACTCGAGGGCGCTCACGCCGGGCTGCGAGCCGACGTCACCAAGCCCGAGGACGTCGAGAGCTCCTTGGGCGAGGCCGCCGAGCGCCTCGGAGGCCTGGACGTCATCGTCAACAACGCCGGCGTCGAGATCGGCAAGCCGCTCGTCGAGACCGGCACCGAGGAGTTCCGCACGCTGCTCGACATCAACGTCATCGGCGTCTTCCACGGGATCAAGTACGCCGCGCCGCACCTCGCCCCGACCAAGGGCACGCTGATCAACATGGCCAGCGTCGCCGGGCTCGGCGGCGCGCCGCTGCTCGGCGCCTACTGCGCGAGCAAGGGTGCGGTGATGCGCCTCACCGAGGTCGCCGCGATCGAGTTGCGCGAGGCCGGCATCCGCTGCGTCGCGGTGTGCCCGGCGTTCGTCGACTCGCCGATGGTCGACCGGCTCATCCCCGCCATCGAGGAGCTGACCGGTCAGGACTTCGGTGCGCTCGCCGGCCAGGTCCAGTCGCGGCTGGGGACGGTGGAGGACGTCGCCGAGGGCGTCGCCTTCCTCGCCTCGGACGACTCCTCATGGATCACGGGCTCGCCGCTCGTGCTCGATGGCGGACTGACCGGGAGCCTCATCTGATGGCCGCCCTGGAAGGGAAGGTCTGCGTCGTCACCGGCGCCGCCCGGGGCATCGGGCTGGCGATCGCCACCGAGCTGACCGCGCTGGGCGGCACGGTCGTGCTCTCCGACATCGACGAACCGACGGTGCGTGAGGCCGCCACGAGCCTCGACCGCGCCGAGCCGGCGGTGTGTGACGTGCGCGACGAGGCTCAGGTGGAGCAGGTGCTCAACGCGGCTGCCGAGACACACGGATCGCTCGACGTCGTGGTCGCCAGCGCCGGCATCGGCGACGTCGTCCCGCTCGCGGAGATGTCCTTCGAGCAGTGGCGCGAGGTGATGTCGATCAACCTCGACGGCGTGTTCCTCACGTCGACCCGCGCGGCACGGATCATGGCCGGACAGGGCTCGGGCTCGATCGTCAACGTGGCCTCCATCACCGGTTTCGCCGGCTCGCCGGGCATCGGCCACTACGCCGCGGCCAAGGCGGCCGTCATCAACCTCACGCGCACACTCAACACCGAGATGCGCGGGCTCGGGCTGCGCGTCAACGCCGTCTGCCCCGGGTTCATCAACACGACCCTCGTCTCCGACGTCGCCGACAAGTTCGACGCGCTGCTACCCGAGGGAGTGGACCTCGACGGCCTCATCCAGCTCAAGCAGAGCCGCTGGGGAGAGCCGGAGGACGTCGCGAAGGCCGTCGGCTTCCTCGCCGGCGACCGCGCGCCGTGGATCAGCGGTGCGGCACTGACGCTCGACGGAGGCTTCCGGGCGAGCCTGCTGTAGCGGTGCGCGTGTCGCGCTTTGTGGTGCGCCCACAAATTCCGGGCGCGCTTCGTCATCGCGCTCCATACGAGCGAGGCCGGCGCGCGGGTAGCGTGCGCCCACACGCCAAAGCACGGCTAGGAGAAGGTCAGCCATGGGCTTTAGAGAAGGCGACGTGCCGCCGGTCGACGCGCAGACGTTCCCGCGGCTGGCCTACCGCGAGCGCATCCAGGCGCTTGCGCGGTTCTGGGCAGAGTACGGGTTCGGCGCACCGAAGATGGTCGGGATGATCTACATCGTCAAGCTGCTGGTGCTCTACTGCGTCGGCGGCGTCCTCGTCGCGACGCTCACGTCGGATCTTGCGCCGCTGCATCCGAAGCAGTGGTGGGACGAGCCGATCGTCTGGGAGAAGCTCGTCCTCTGGACGATGATGCTTGAGACCATCGGACTCGCCGGCTCCTGGGGCCCGCTCGCCGGGCACTTCAAGCCGATGACGGGCGGCATCACCTACTGGGCGCGGCCCAAGACGATCCGCCTGCCGCCGTGGCCGAAGGTCGTCCCGTTCACCGCCGGCGACGAGCGCACTCCGGTTGACGTCGCGATCTACCTGCTGCTCATCCTGAGCTTCGTGCTCGCGCTCGCGCTCCCTGGGACGAGCAGCTCGTCGCTGACCGACGCGATCGGGAGAGGCCACCAGGGCCTCGTGGCCACCGCATCGCTCGTCCCGATCATCGTCCTGCTCGTGACCATCGGACTACGCGACAAGGTCGTCTTCCTGGCGGCGCGCAGTGAGCAGTACCTGCCCGCTATCGTGTTCATGTCGTTCTTCCCGTTCGTCGACATGATCGTCGCGGCCAAGCTGCTGATCGTGACCGTGTGGTGCTGTGCCGCCTTCTCGAAGCTCGGCAAGCACTTCGACTGCGTCATCCCGCCGATGGTGTCGAGCACCCCGTGGATCGCGTCCAAGGCCCTGCGCCGCTCGCTGTACAAGGACTTCCCGGAGGACCTTCGTCCCTCGTGGGGCGCGGTCCGTCTCGCGCACGTCGGCGGCACCATGGTCGAGTTCCTGACCCCGCTCGTGTTGCTGTTCAGCCACAACGCCACCCTTACGCTGGTGGCCGCCCTGGTGATGATCGCCTTCCACCTGTTCATCATCTCGACGTTCCCGCTCGCGGTCCCGTTGGAGTGGAACGCGCTGTTCATGTTCCTCACGGTGTTCCTGTTCCTCGGCTACCCGCCGCACGAGGGCTTCGGGGTCGGTGACATGGACACCGTGCTGCTGGTGGTCACGCTCGCGGGCCTGCTGTTCTTCCCGGTGCTCGGGAACCTGCGGCCGGACCTCGTGTCGTTCCTACCGTCGATGCGCCAGTACGCCGGGAACTGGGCGAGCGGAATGTGGGCGCTCGCCCCGGGAGCCGAGCTCCAGCTCGACGAGCACATCGTCAAGCCGGCCAAGATGCAGCGCCAGCAACTGATCGCCGACTACGGCGACGAGCAGGCCGAGGTCGTCATGCATCAGCTGCTGGGCTGGCGCTCCCTGCACAGTCAGGGGCGCGGGTTGAACTCGGTGATGATGAACACGCTCGGCGGAGACATCGACCTCTACACGCTGCGCGAGGCGGAGTTCAGCTGCAACGCGATCATCGGATTCAACTTCGGCGACGGCCATCTCCACCGGGAGACCCTGATCGAGGCCATCCAGAAGCGCTGTCGGTTCCAGCCCGGCGAGTTCGTCGTCGCGTGGGTGGAGTCCGAGCCCGCCCTGCGGGGCCGGCAGGCGTACTGGGTGATGGACGCCGCCGTCGGCAAGGTCGAGACGGGCACCTGGTCGGTCAGCGACTGCGTCGCCGAGCAGCCGTGGCTGCCCAACGGCCCGATCGACTATAAGGTCGACTGGAAGCTCGAGGGCTACGAGCGGGTCAGTCACACCAGCGGGACGACGGGACAGCCCGCCGAGGGAGCGTACGTCACCGCGACGGCAGGCACGGGTCAGCCCGTGGCATGACCTCGGCCGTCGTGGTCGGCAGCGGGCCCAATGGGCTCGCCGCCGCCCTCACCCTGGCCGCAGAGGGGGTCGAGGTGACCGTGCTCGAGGCGGCGGACCGCCTCGGGGGCGGGACTCGAAGCAGCGAGCTGACGCTGCCGGGGCTCATCCACGACGAGTGCTCGGCGGCGCACCCGCTCGCGGTCGACACGCCGTTCTCGCGACGCTTCGACCTCGGCGCCCACGGGCTGGAGTGGTGCCAGCCCGAGGTCGAGTACGCGCACCCCCTCGACGGTGGCACGGGCGCCGCGGCGTGGCGGTCGGTCCCGAAGACCGCCGCGGCCCTCGGTGCCGACGCCGGCCGCTGGCGGACGCTGTTCGGCTGGCTGACCGACCGCTTCGGCGACATCGCGCAGGACATCGTCGAGCCGGTGCTGCACATGCCCAAGCACCCGTTCAAGCTCGCGCGCTTCGGCGCCTGCTCCGCGATCCCGGCCGCGCTGCTCGGGCGCTGGTGGTCGACCCGCGAGGGGCAGGCGCTGTGGGCCGGCGTCGCCGCCCACGCCTTCCGCCCGTTCGGTACGCCGATGTCCTCGGCCATCGGCGTCACGCTCGGCACCGCCGCCCACCGCTACGGATGGCCGGTGGCGCGGGGTGGCAGCGGTGCCATCTCGGGCGCGATGATCTCGCTGTTGGAAGCACACGGCGCCACGCTCGAGACCGGCGTCCGCGTCGACTCGCTCGACGAGCTCGGCGCTGCGGACATCGTGATGCTCGACGTCGCGCCGGCCGCGGCGGCCCGCATCGCCGGTGAGCGCATGCCATCCTCCGTGGCCCGGGCCCTGCGTCGCTTCCGCCGCGGACCGGGCGCCTTCAAGGTGGAGTTCGCGGTCGAGCAGGGCGTCCCGTGGACGCACGGGCCTTCACGCCGAGCCGGCACGATCCACGTCGGCGGCGACCTCGCGGAGATCATGGCCAGCGAGAAGATGATCCACGCGGGCCACATGCCCGAGCGGCCGTTCGTGCTCGTCTGCCAGCAGTACCTCGCCGACCCGACGCGGTCGGCCGGTGACGCTCACCCGCTGTACGCCTACGCACACGTGCCCAACGGCTTTCGTGGGAACGCAACGACGCAGATCGAGGCACAGATCGAGCGCTTCGCGCCCGGCTTCCGCGACCGGATCCTCGCGCGTCACGTCCGCTCGGCGGTCGATATGGAGGCCCACAACGCCAACTACGCGGGCGGCGACATCATTACCGGGGCCAATGATTCCCTCCAGCTCGTCTTCCGCCCCCGCCCGACGCTGGACCCGTACTCCCTCGGCATCGACGGGGTCTACATCTGCTCGGCGGCCACGCCGCCCGGCGCCGGCGCGCACGGGATGTGCGGCTACAACGCCGCCAAGTCGGCGCTCGAGCGGCTGCGCCCGTCCGCGGCCGGCGCGCGAGCCACCGTCTCCCCCGCGACTAGGTCACCGGCTAGTCAGCGGGCGCTACCCGACACCTGCGGGGTGCCCACGAGGCCGAAGTTCTGAAGCGTCGCGAAGAGCTCGCGATGGCCGAAAGCCTGACAGCCGGACGCGAAGCCGACGCGGGCACTGCCGCCGCCGTGGACGAGCCGGTGGGCGCCGAAGGCCTGGAGCAGGCCGGTCTGCTTGTAGTTGCAGGCGCCCTGGAGCGTGACTGAGACGGTGCCCAGCGGCCCGCTCGCATGCACCGACTCGATCGAGCGGTTGAGGCGGTGGTTCTCGCGCGGAGGCATCTCCGACGCGCCGACGCTCTCGGCGATCTGGCTCATCGCCGCCTTCTGCTCCTCCTCGGACGCCAGTGGCTTGACCTGCTCCTCGACCGCGTCGACGATCTGGATCACCCCCTCCATCAGCTCGCGCTGCTGGACGCCGCCGAGCACCCGGCAGCTGGAGACTCGATGGTCGTCCTTGAACCAGACGGGGTGGCCCGTGCCGCCCCACGGAAGGACGATGGCCGGTTCGTGCTGGCCGGGGATGCCGAGGTCGAAGTGGGTCCGAGGGTCCCACTGCTGGTAGGCGTTGTCCTCGAGGTAGTAGTGCTTGGCCATGAGGATCGTGAAGATGCTCGCCGTCGAGGCCGTCGTCGGAAAGCCCTTCCACAGCACGAGGATGTCGAGCGTGTCGAGGCCCGGCGTCTCCAACGCCACGTTGGCCGCGATCTCGCCCGTCGTGTACATCTGCGCCAGACAGGGCAGCAGCACGATCCCCTTCTCGGCGAACGCCTCGCCGTACTGGGCCTCGGCGTCGATCATCCAGTTCTGCTCGCCCGTCGTGTCGAGGTAGTGCGCGCCGACGTTGAGGCACGCCTGGACCACCTCGTGACCGTAGGTGGCGAAGGGGCCGACGGTGTTGCACACCACCTTGGCGCCGTCGAAGCGCTCCGACAGCGCGTCGACCGTGTGCTCGACGGCACCGACCTCGTGCTCGACGTCGGTGATGCCGGGGACATGACCCATCACGTCGCCGACACGCGCCTCGTCGCGTCCAAGCGCGACGAACGGCACGCTGTAGTCACGCAGGTACTCCGCGATGAGGCGGGCCGTGTAGCCGCTGGCTCCGTAGAGGACGACGGGGTGTGAAGGCATACGATGCAACCCTCCCAGGTGTCGACTTCCAACCTTTGGGGCCCGGACACAGACTCCCCGGCGGGGGTTTGGTCTCGCGTACGAAGACCGGCCGTCAGGCGCTAGAGACCGCCTCAGAGTCATTTGCGCGGATGGCGGGCTTGTCGATCTTGCCGACCGGGTTCTTCGGCAGCTCGTCCACGATCTCGATCGAGACCGGGCGCTTGTACTTGGCCAGCTCGCTCTCGCACAGCTCGGCGAGGTCCTCGACCGTCGCGTCGGATTCCGGCCGCAGCGCGACGTAGGCGACGACCAGCTCGCCCATCGTCTCGTCGGGCCGGCCGATGACCGCCGCCTCGAGCACGCCGTCGTGCGTGTAGAGGACCGATTCGATCTCCTTGGGGTAGATGTTCTCGCCGCCGCGGATGATCATGTCCTTGATGCGGTCGACGATCTTGAGGTAGCCGTCCTCGTCGAAGGTGCCGACGTCGCCGGTGTGCAGCCACCCGTCGACGACCGTCTTCTCGGTCTCCTCGGGCTGGTTGAGGTAGCCGCGCATGACGGTGGGCCCGCTGATGAGCACTTCGCCGCGCCCACCCTGGGCCACCTCGTTGCCGTCGGGGTCCACGAGCTTGACCTCCTGTCCGGCCATCGGCAGGCCGACCGTCCCCGGCTTGCGCTTGCCGTCGTGGGGGTTGATGCACGACGCGCACGTGCCCTCGGTCAGGCCGTAGCCCTCGACGAGCACGACGCCGTAGCGCTTCTCGACACGCTCGATCAGCTCAGCCGGCATCGGCGCCGCACCGCAGATGACGATCCGCAGCGAGGACGTGTCCGCGGTCTTGGCCTCGTCGAGCGAGCTGAGCATCGCGTAGATGGCGGGGACGGCCGAGAAGTACGTCGGGCGCACCGCCTCGACGATGTCGAGGAACGTCTTCGGGCTGAACCTCTCGACCACCGTCGTGCGCCCGCCGGCGAGCAGGGGCGTGAGCACACTGACGACGATCGCGTTGACGTGGAAGAGCGGGAGGATCAGCAGGCAGTGGTCCTCCGCCGTTACCCCCATCGATGCCTCCGCGCTCTCGCACATCGCGTCGAGGTTGCTGTGGTCGAGCATGACGCCCTTGGGCTTGCCGGTCGTTCCGCTGGTGTAGATCAGCAGCGCGAGCGCGTCGCCGGGAACGTCGGCAGCGTCGGCCTCGTCGGGGTCGGCACCCTCGATCCCCGAGACGTCGGCGACGTTGGCGTCCAGCTCCAGGCCATCGCCGATGACGAGCTTTGCCCCCGAGTCATCGACCTGATACTGCATCTCTGATCGCGTGAGCCCGGGGTTGACCGGAGTTGCCGCGGCACCCCGCCGCCATGCGGCGAAGATGAGGACGATGAGGTCGACGCGATTGGGCAGCACCAAGGCCAAGACATCTCCGTCGCCGACGCCATGCGCGCGCAGGAGGCCGGTCGCGCGCCGGACGCGTTCCAGAAACTCAGTGTTGTCGAGCGCGAGGTCATCGTCGGCGAGCGCCGCGGCCTCGGCTTGCTCTCGGGCGCGTTCGTCGGGCAGCGTGGCGAAGGACATGGCAGTGGAGCCTAATCCACGGTTCGACCGCCAATCTCGTGTCGCGCCCACAAGGCCGCGGGCGTGCTTTAGAGCGCCACACGTATTCAGGGGTCGGGAGGGTCTCCAACCTGCCGCTCGGCGTACGCCGAGCGTGAGCAGCGCATGCCAGGTCAGGCGGTGAAGCTCGCCGTCGGCGCCCTGCAGCCGAAGGCCTTCGGGGAGGACGTCGGAAACCGCCCACTCGCGACCCATGAGGTCCACCAGAGCGTCGCCAGGCTGAACACCGGCGAGCGCCTGGTCGCGGCACCTGCTCGTCGGCTAGAGCCTCCCACTCGTCGAGCGAGCGAAAGTCGTCGAGGTCCAGCCCCGCGGCTCGATAGCGCTCGACGGCGTCGGGCTCGTCGAGTTCCCCGCCCGCGCGAAGGGCGAGGCGCCGCCACCGAGCAAGCTCTTCACCGCCTGACGGGCTCCTCGCCGATGTCAGGTTTCGGGCGGCCGCCACTACCTCCCATCTGTGACGGTTCCGCGGCTCTACCTCAACCACATCGCCGACTTCGACTGGCTGATCGCCTTGGAGTTCGGGCGAGTGGACGACGCCCAGCCGCCGGAGAACTGGCGCGGCGTCAGTGAGTCGTTCGGCTTCCTTCACGAGGAACCCGACGGGCCCGAGGTCGGATTCAAGATCCTCGACTTCTCGCAGTTCGACCCCGACAATCCGGAAGTGGCAGAGATCTGGGACGGCCCACGCTTCGATCGCTCGCCGCGCGTGCGTTGTTCGGAGAGCAGAGCTCGATCAACCGACAGTTCTTCAGCGCCGCCATCGACGCCCAGGGCGAAGACGCGCTCGGCCTCTGGCTCGCATGCCTCCAAGCCGGCGACGCGATGGCGCACTTCGGGCTCGGCTACACGCTCTACGATCTCGGCCGCTTCCAGGAGGCCTACCGCCACCTGCGCCACTACACCGAGATCGCGCCCCGCGGAAGCTGGAACTGGTGCTGGCTCGGCAAGGCCGCCGAAGCAGTCGGCGAGACCGCCGAAGCGCGCACCGCCTACGAGCACGCCCTCGAACTCGAGAGAAACGGCGATCAGGAGTCGGACGCTCGTGAGCTGTTGGAACAACTCGACGAACGCGCATCTGGTTCGCTACCCAAGGAGCAGCGATCCGTGAGCGCCAAGCACCTCAACTACTGAACCGCGCCCAGAATCTCGAACTCAAGAGCGCCGACCAGCTCCCCGATCTCGAGGGAGACACGCTTCGCATCGACTGGGACCTCGAAGAGCGAGACGACGAGCACTGGACCGTGCTGCGCCACGGCGATCGTGAGATCTGGCGCGAGCTCGCCTACTACGAGGGCTACCAGCGCTTTGCCGCCGTCTTCGAGCTGCTCCGTGAGCGCTACGGGTCACGGCTTGCCGAGGTGCGCCCGACGCCCGCGAGCGAGGTGTACCTCTACGGCGACAAGCTGTCGGCTCCGCAGACGATCGACGGCCTCAACGCGTCGCTCAACAACGAGTGACCAACGCCGCCGACTGACCGAGAGTTCGACGCGCGGCGCTGTCGATTGCGCACTCGGACTGCAGCGGCTCGTAGTCCGTCCTCTTCAGCCCATGCCTCCAGATTGAGCGTGCCGCCATACGTCCCTGGTCGACCGAGGGGTCACTCGCATCAAGAACTGCGTCCAGCGATGCGGCAAGCGCGTCCGCGGTCATGATCCCGATCCCCAGTTCTTCGCAGATCGACGGCCACGGCTTCGGCGGATAGCCCTCGAGGAGTAGGACTGGCCTTACGTGCGCGCGCACCATCCGAGCGACATGGCAGTACTCGAGCACCTGGCCGACGCCGAGACGGACCTGCTGCGTCGGAACTGGCCTACCGGTCTTCGCCTCGACGATGAACGTTTGACCGCCATGTGCGAACGCGAGGTCAAACTGTGGTGCTCCCGCAGCCGGCGAACGCGGCTCGATCCCACGAGCCCGCAGCACGTCGGCCAGACCGTCCTGCATCTCCATGTGCCGATGCGTCGCCTTATCCAACGCCGCCAAATCAGCCAGGCGCGAGCGTTCCATGACGGCTTCGCGCTCCTCCGCAGCTCGACGATACGTCGCGGTTAGCTCACCGCGATCGTGCGCGGTCAACCGGATCGGGCTAGTCCCATAGTCACGCGTGAGCCGCTTCTTCGAACTCAGCTCCAGCATGAGCGCCTTACGAACGATCTCCCGCACGTGCGAGCTGTCAGCGCTTCCGGATGTGTACCAGGCACGCGCCTGCAACTGCTCCTCAGTCCACTCGCCGAGAGCGATCGCACGTTCGACGACAGCCGGCTGTCTGGCTTCCTTGCCCAGTTCTCCGACAGCGGCTATGACGTCATCTGCCACGTCCTCGGGCTTACCTCTTGGACCCGCTGTTCGAGCCTCCGCGGACCTGGCGGAGGCGGACTGCTGGCCACGGCTTCGTAGAGCCTCGGGATGGCGGCTTCGTCATAGATGCGTTCGGGCAGTCCACTCTGAGGGCCCTGCTGGCCCTCGATGCGTACCGGCTGCGGAGGCGGGATCGCGGCGAGAGGCCGGACTCCGAGGGCGTACGGCCACCGCTGAGGGTCGGGCGAATCCGGCAACTTCTGGGCGCCCGCCGAGACGGCTTCGTAGAGCCCAACGACCGCGCTGCGCCAGCGATCCACAGCCAGGACGAACAGGTGGTCGCCGCTCGCCAGCGACTGTGGCTGCTTGCGGAACCATTGGAACCGTTCGTCGAAGGCGTTCCACGAAGGCTCCACCGAGTCGCCGGTCACGCCAACCGCCACGCGGAAGATGCGTGAGTGGTTCGGGTGGGGCTTGATCCTCGCGCGAGTTCCCCCTGAGTCGTCGATGCGGATCGCGGCTGTCTCGAGAAGCACCTCGAACTCGGCTCGTCCCTGGCGGGCCACCTCGGGCAGGCCGAGATGCCTGAGCCGTGCTGCACTCATGCGCCGTTCGGGTTTGGTTCCGGCCGCCAGTTGGTCGAGGAGCCCTCGGATCTCGGTGGCCTCGGCGCTGGTGAACAGCACCCGGCTGTGGGGTTCAGACACGGTACGACCGTACGCCCGTAGCCATTGCACCGTCTATCCGGCGTTCGGGCAGGCGGTTTCCATGCATCCTAATTCGCACTGGAAGCCCCAGCGAGCGCGCGTTCGACGAGCAGACACAGCGCGTTGACCAGCTTCATCTGCTCCGCCGAGCGGCAACGGACGTGCAGGAGGTCCGGACTGCACACGAGCACTGCGAGGCAGCGGGCGCGCGAAACGGCCACGTTGAGGCGATTGCGGCTGAACAGGAACTCGAGGTTGCGCGGCAGCTCGGCGCCGCTCGACGTCGCCATCGAGAAGAACGTGACGGCGGCCTCCTGCCCTTGGAACTTGTCGACGGTGCCGACCCGCACCCCGTCCGGCAGGTGCTCACGCAGGCACCGCACCTGTGCGTTGTACGGCGAGACGACCATGACATCCTCTGCCACCAGCGGCCGACCATGCCCATCGGCCTTGATGTAGCGCCCTCCGATCAGGGTGCGGACGTGCTCGGCGATCGCTCGCGCTTCTTCCGTCGCCTGGCGGGAGTTCCCCTCGTGGGCCACGGGGACGTAGCGGACTCCCGTGCCGGTGAGCGCTCCGGAGGCCTCGACATCCTCCCGCGCGCAGTCGGCGTAGGACTCCAGGCGACCCTCGTAGATCGCCTCCGAGATGAACCGGCAGACGTCGGGATGCATGCGCCGGGTCTGATCGATGAACAGACCGCGCTCGGCCGGGATGGTGCCGCTGTCGCCCAGGAGATGCTCGAGCACCGAGGCGCCGGCACCGGGCGGATGGATCGCCTGCGAGACCTGCGCTAGCTGCAGCGGGTCGCCGAGCAGGATGAGGTTCTGGGCGCTCGTTCCGATGGCCAGCGCGTCCGCGAGTGAAACCTGACCCGCCTCATCGACGAACAGGTAGTCGAGCTGCCCGTCGAGCTCCTCGCGCGCGAACAGCCACGCCGTCCCCGCGACCAGGCGGTACTCGCCGCTGGTGAAGTCGCTGATGGCGTCGGAGTTCTCGATCAGCGGCTCGTCGCGCTCGGAGCGAAACCGGCTGTCTGCCCCGGTGCCGGGCTTCTTTAGCCCGCGCCAGCCGGGGTCGTCGCCTGCGAACCGCTCCACCTCGGCGAGCAGGTTGTGGATCGCCGCATGGCTGTTGGAGGCGACGCCGACTCGGCCGCCGCGGCCGAGCAGATGACAGATCAGGTGCGCGCCCGTGTACGTCTTGCCTGAGCCGGGAGGGCCCTGGACGAACAGGTAGCTGTTCTCGAGCCCCGCTGCGACGCGCTTCGCCTGCTCGAGATTGAACGCGTCGCGCTGGAGCGGCGCGCCGGCCGGCACGGCGCTTGTTCGGGGCAGGTCACGCCGGAGCACCGCGCGCAGGGCGCCGTAACGATCCACCGCAAGCCCACCCTCGGCGACATGGGTCCCGAAACGGCGCAGCGCGGCGCGCTGCGCCCGCGTGTCAAACGGTGTGCCGGGAATCAGCGCCCGCGGAAAGGGCTCCGCGGCACGGTTGGTCGCGCGCCGGATTTCGACGATGCCCTCGCCGTCGTCGATTCGCTCCACACAGACGCCCTTCTCCGTGGCCGGGTCGACGTAGTCGCCGGGCCCGATCTTGTGCTCCTGCGACGGGAAGCGCAACGTGTACATCGACGAGCGAGCAGGCGGGGGCAGCGGTCGCGGCTCGACGCCGGCCTCAGTGAGCCCACCGAGTGCCTCGGGGTCGAGCTCCGTAAGCTGCTCCTCGTCGGCGTCGAGGCGATCGAAGTAGGCCCACCACTGCGGCTTGGCCTCGCGCCGGTGGTAGTCGAGCAGCTGCGAGAGCAGCCACCGCGCCTGCCCGTCCTCGTCGCGGTCCCCGCGCTCCTCGGGCAGACCGTCGGCGAGCCGGGCGCGCAGCGCCTCAGCCTCAGTCGTCTCCTCCGGATGAGGCTCCCACGGCTCGGGCGCCGCCTTCCACGCGATTTCCGTCCCGAATGTCTCGACCGCCTCAGCCCGGCGGTCGAGCAGCCAACGATGCAGCAGCCACGTGGAGCGGCAGTCGTCGTCGTTGTAGCGCTCGATCTCCTCGAGCAGCGAGCGGTCTCCGGTCTCCAAGAACTCTTCGAAAGCGACCGTCGCATCGCCACCCCCCTGCACCTCGGTCTCGCGCAACTCCATGTAGAAGCGCTCGACGTTCTTGATCGAGTAGCGCGGCTCGCCGATGCGCAATCCCTGCCGTACGACTCCATACAGGTCGACCAGGACTTGGTTGCGCAGCAAGTCGTCGACCTCGTCCTCGCGCGTGGAGTGCAAGCCCATGAGCCGTTTGAGCGCCGTCGCCTCGTACGGCGCGTAGTGGTAGACGTGCAAGTCGGGGAACCGTTGGCGGCGTTCGGCTACGAAGTCCATGAACACCTCGAAGGCCCGCTTCTCCTGCGGACGATCCGTGGCCCAGAAGGCGTGGAAGACGGGCTCGCCGGCCTCGATCGACGTGACGCCGAACAGATACTCCAGCCCGTTATCAAAGAAGGGGTCGCCCTCCATGTCGAAATACAGATCGCGCTCTGACGGCGCCGGCAAGCGCGCAAGGCCCCGCCCCTCCTCCGGTAGCAACAGCTCGTAGCGCGGCCGTGTAGTCGTACGCTGCTCGACCTGGAGGTGAGCCTGCTCGCGAAGCGCCTTGAAGGTGTGCTGGCCAACGCGCACCGGACGCGCCTCGTCCGATGCGGCCGCGAGCTGGGCGACCGTGGTGATTCCAGTCTCCGCGAACCGCGCTGCCTGGCTTCGCCCCAGGTTCGCCGCGAGACTCAAGTGATCGTCGGCCTCCCGACGCGCGGCACAGTGCTGCTCCCAACGGCACACGCCACAGTGCTCAACCGGGTCCGGGTACGTTTTTCCGAGCCCGGCGGTCACGGTGCTCTCGAACTGCTCCTTGACCGTTCTGTAGTACGAGGCGAACTCCGCGACCCGGAAGCTCTCGCGAGCGTTTGTTCCGAGCACAACGTGCATCCAGTCGGGCTCGCGTCCCTGGGCGGTGGCCAGCAACTCCGAGTAAAAGCAGAGCTGGAGCAGAAAGTAGGGCTTCACTCGGCGCGCGAGCTTCGTGTCGGCGACCTCATAACTCCAGCTCCCGAGAGCCGACGGCGTTTCGACCCGCTCGAGGAAGTCCGAGTAGCCGCGCCAGCGCTCACCGTCGAAGAGGACGCCCTGGTAGACGATCTCCACGCCCGCGCGCATCGCGGCGAGGGTCCGCTCGGCGCCGCGGCGTGGGCCGTCGAGACCTGGCTCGCTCTCGATCTCCACGATCTCGCGTCCGCGGGCCCGTAACTGCTCGAGGTACGCCAGTTCGTGCTCGTCGCCCTTCCTTGCCACCAGGTCGGCAGCGTCCGTACGCGTCTCCTCGAGCACGATCTCGCCGCGCACGACCTCGAGATCGAGACGCGTCAGGTGATCGCACTCGAGATAGCTGATGAGATCGGAAGCCGACAGCAGCAACCGGTCGTCAAGCAGCTGCACCCCAGGCTCCCGGCTTGCGTTGGAACGAGGGCATCAGGATCAACGTCGGCGGCACTACGGAAAACATGACAGTCCGGCCACCGAGTTGCCTGTTCGAAAGGCGGCAGGCTGACCCTACGACTGGAGGACGGGCGGATCCGCCCGGTGCTCGATGCGCGGGAGGCGCTCGCCTAGAGACCGGCGCTTCATGCGTTGCGAGCGCTCGCTCGTCGGCCACCGTCGCGCCTCGAGGCAGGTCGGAACGCTGACCCTCGAACCCGGGGCTACTTAGGAATACCGACCTCCGGGGGCCTGGTGGGCTCTAACCACCCGCTCGTCATCTAGGGTGCTGTTCGGATGGCTCGGGCCGAGTGGTGTGGGGCGGAGGTTTACGATGCGGCGGAGCTCTTCCGCGAGCAGTGCCTGCGCCGAGACGGTTCCATGTTCACGCCCGGATCCACCGTTTGGACAGCTGAAGCGCTGGCGACGGTGGTTGAGCGCATTGACTCCAATGCGGGCGAGGGGAGCTGGATCGACCGGCTTGTCACGCAGCTAGGTCAACTCCGAGCTTCTGTTCTCCGCAAGAGTGTCCGTCAACCGACTCGGGGACTGAGTGCGCTGCTGACTTCGGGCAGAGTTGTTGCGTTCCGACCTTGGAGGCTCTGCCTTGACCATATTCGCGGGCCGCGGCCACCGGACGTCGCACTGCCACCTGATCGAGCCCATCGACGGCAGAGTCGATGTCTGGGTTCTCGCGCTACAAACACGCACCGAGCATCCTCTCTCGCATGGGTGGGCTTTGCTGCGAGGCTTGTCCTTGTGCCGTCTCTTGAGCGAGCCGCCTGGTGGTCTGTTCGTCGCGCGCAGAACCGCAAGCCGGCGACGTACCGTTGCCCGTTGTGCGGTAGCTATCTCCCTGCTCTCGTGGAGCACGTTCTCATCGCGCCCGAGGGCAAATCCGCAGGCCGGCGCCACGCCCACACGCACTGCGTGCTGCAGGCCCGACGCGCGGGCCGCCTCCCCACCCGCGAAGACTGGCAACGCACCCAGCCGCGCCGCCCCTCACGCTGGCGTCGACTGCTGCGCTTTGGCGGCGGTGGAACGTGAGCGGATTTGGCGGCCTGGTCGAGCGAGCGGACGGGTGGGTGGGCCAGGGCGTCGAGGGCGCGGTCAGGTCTCATCACCGTCGGCGGCTACGGAACGTCGGCCGGCTCGGTCAGTTTGACCCTCCCGAGGATGGGGCGCTGTGGGCGGCGGGAGATCCCCCGCCGCGCGCCGGGTGCGCACTCGAGGTCCTGATCGATGGTGGGGAGGCTCTGCCGCGGATCGCGGCGGCGCTCGTGGGCGCGCGGTCGTACGTCCACATCGCCGGGTGGCACGTCACGCCTGGGTTCGGGCTGACGCGTGACGAGGGGGCGCGCCGCCTGCGTGACCTGCTCGGCGAGCTGGCTGAACGCGTGGATGTCCGGGTGCTGCTGTGGGCCGGCGCACCGTTGCCCGTCTTCACGCCGAGCCGTTCCGCAGTGCGCGAGGTCCGAGACGACCTCGTTCGCGGCACGCGCGTGCGGGTCGCGCTCGATACCCGCGAGCGCCCGATGCATTGCCATCACGAGAAGCTGGTCATCGTCGACGGCGAGGTCGCGTTCGTCGGCGGCATCGACCTGACGTCGCTGGGCGGCGACCGGTACGACACGGGGGATCATTCGATGCGCGGTCGCCTCGGGTGGCATGACGCGTCCACGTGCGTACGGGGCCCCGCCGTTAGTGACGTCGCGGCGCACTTCGCCAGCCGCTGGCGGGAGGTCGACGGCGAGAAGCTCGACGACACGCCGCCGCCGGCGCCAGCCGGCGAGACCGAGCTGCAGGTCGTGCGCACGGTCCCGGAGAACGTATACGACTTCCTGCCGGACGGCGACTCCAGGATCCTCGAGGCCTACATGCGAGCGCTGCGCTCGGCGCGGAAGCTGATCTATCTCGAGAGCCAGTTCCTATGGTCGGGCAACATCGTGGCGATCCTCGCGGACAAGCTGCGCAACCCACCGGCCGACGACTTCCGCGTCATCGTGCTGCTTCCGGCAAAGCCGAACAACGGCGCCGACTCCACGCGTGGGCAACTCGGCGTCCTGGCCGCCGCCGACAACGGTGCCGGACGCTTCCTCGCGACGACGATCTCCTCCCTCAGCGGCCGGCTCCCGGGCCCGCTCTACGTGCACGCAAAGGTCGGGATCGTCGACGACGCCTGGCTGACCGTCGGATCGGCGAACCTCAACGACCACTCGTTCTTCAACGACACCGAGATGAACATCGTCACCTGCGACCCGCGACTGGCCCGCGCGACGCGACTGCGTCTCTGGGCCGAGCACCTCGAGCGCTCAATCGACGAAGTCTCCGGCGACCCCGCCCGAGTCATCGACGAACACTGGCGACCGATCGCCGCCGAGCAACTCAAGCGCCAGAAACACGGGCAACCCCAGACCCACCGGCTCTCTGAACTGCCCGGAGTGACCCGACGCTCCAAGGCGCTGCTCGGACCGCTCGACACCCTCGTGGTGGACGGCTAGGGGCGCACGACCACGAGAAGCGTTCGCGCGGAATTCTCGTGCCGGTCTCGCGCGGTAATGCGGGCGCTGTGCGGGTGGGCTGCCACCCATGGGTCTGAACGGCGCTCGTCGTGGCTTAGAGCCTGTTTCAGAAGTAGGCTGCGGGTTTCGTGCCACGCGAAGGACAGCAGATTTCCAATCCGCGTACTGGCCAGCGGATGACTTTTGTCGAGTTGGGTGAGGAGTAGTTGTGCATCGACAGCGTGAACCCGCCGACTGCCGAGCGTGAGCCGGTGCATGTGCACCCCAAGCAGGAGAGCGGGGCCGAGGTCGGGTCGGGAGCGCTCGTGTTCGAGGTGGGCGGCGAGCAGCGCCGGTTGGGCGCTGGAGAAACGATCAGTGTGCCGGCGAACACGCCGCACCGTTTTGGAACGACGGCAACGAGGACGCGCGCTCGGTCCAGTTCTTCTGGCCGGCACTCGACATCGCCTCGTTCTTCGAGACGATGTTCGCGCTCGCCCAGCAGGACAAGCTCGATGCGAAGGGCATGCCGCGGGCCTTGCAGCTCACCGTCATGGTCCCCGAGTTCGGCAACAAGATTCGACCTGCCAGCCCGCCGTGGCCGATCCTGCGAGCCCTCACGACGACCCTCGGTCCGATCGCTCGGCTCCGCGGCTATCGCGGCAGAGTGCAGATCTAAGTTAAGGCTTTCTCACAGCGCGCGCAGGTAGCGCTCGCAGATGATGGTGCAGCCGAGGTGCATGAAGGCCGCGGGCGCCTTGGGCGCCGCGCCGTAGCCATCCGCCGCTGCCGCGGAACCGACTGCTACGCCGCGGAAGCATTGGCAGGACTCCTGACCTGCTCGCCCATCGGGCGTATCCCGAGAGCCGTTCGGATGTATCTCAGTCTCACTGCGGTGGGGAGATCGTCGCTATTTCCAGGTGTTGTGGTTTCGGCAATGTTTGGTCGTGTCGGCCATCGGTTAGGCTACTTGATTGCGCCCGCAGTAGGGAGGTGGCGTGGACTCCGTGGCGGTTGACACCTCAGGCCGCTGGGATTAGGTCTTCGTTGACATCTTTCCATAGGGCCGCGACTTCGCGCGGGGTTTTGTAGGCCAGCCGTGAGTGGGGCCGGTGGTGGTAGCGGTCGATGTAGCGGCCGATCTCTTCGCGGGCGTCGCCGAGGGTCTCAAACTCTTCGCGCCAGATGCAGCGTTCTTTGAGCTTTGAGAACCAGGACTCGATGAACGCCTGGGATTCGGGGTCGCGGTAGCCGCCGCGGCGGTGCGTGAGACCCAGCTCGGTGAGTCGAGCGCGGAACGCGCGGCTGGTGTAGGCGGTGCCGTTGTCGGAGCCGAGGACCAGGGTGCCGGGCTCGATCCGGCGGTCCTCAACGGCCTGTTCGAGGACCGCCAGGGCTTCTTGGTGGCGGCAGCGGACGTCAAGGCTCCAGCCGGTGATCTCGCGGGTGCAGCAGTCGATGATCGCGTTGAGATAGCTCCAGCCGTGCTCGGCTCCAGATCGAGGTCATGTCCATGTGCCAGAGCTGATCGGGCCGCTCGACGCGGAAGAACCCCGGCCGGCGCCGCCGGCCAAGTGGCCGGTGGCGCTGTAGGAGCCGATGCTCGGCCATCAGGCGACGCGCCTTCTTGCGATTGACGGGCTGCCCAAGCTCCCGGGCAGCTAGAGCCGCGAGCATCCTGGTCCCATCCGTTGGGTTCTCCCGCGCGACGTCGAGGATCACCCCGTCGGCGCCAGTCAGCGGCCGCCGATGGCCCTTCGGTGGCTTGCTGGGTCGCCGGTAGAGGGCCTGGCGGCTGATGCCAGCGACGCGCGCCACGGTCGCTGCCCGACGTCCGCAAGAGTTCCCCCGAGATCTCCAGCTCCATCGTCTTGCGGCCAAGCGTCCGCGCCAAGCGATCGTTCTCGCGGCGCAGCTCCTCGAGCTCGGCCCGCTCGGTCTTGCCCGCGAGCTTCTCGGCGCCACCAGCCAGGAACTGCTCGCGCCAGCGCCGCAGGAGCGTCTCGGAGAGCTCGCACTCGCGCGCAAGCTACCGCGATCGACTTCTGACCCTTCAACGCCGCGAGCACCAGCTCGGTCTTCTGCTGAGCCGTGAGCTTCCGGTACTGCCTTCGCTCAGACAACAGATCCTCCTGTTGGTCGGAGCGGCCCATGCTCCGCGCGCCGCCGGACGGCTCCGCCGCCCCTCCGGGGCGACTCCGCCATCCGGCGAAACCCCACACTAGAACTGTCAACGCCTCAACGGGGACCACGCCACTGGACGCAGCGACCCACCCCACCACCCCTGCGCGGCTCCACCTCATCCACCCCCCCTCTCCCTCCCACACCCGACCGCGAAATCACGGTCTTTTTTCGGAGCGCACGAACGTTCGAATACTCGGCCCGAGAGGGCCACCAATCCGCACCAGGAGGTGCACAAGATGATCGATCAGAGCATCACGACCGAGCAGCAGGACACGGAGCCAGCCACGGTGCCGAGCAGCGACTCGCAGCCCAACGCCAGCTATCCGCAGGCGACCGATGACGACAGCGCGGCTTCCGTCGAGGGGGACGACGACGGCGATTCGCAGACCAAGAAGCGACGGCTTCAGCTCCGAGAGACCGAGGCGGAGCGCGACGCGCTTCGCAATCGCTTTGACGCCTACGACCGGCAGGAGGTCGGGTGGATCGCCGCCGAACTGGACACGATCGCGCGCGACTGGCTGGTCAAGAACGGCCGCGCGCAGGACGGCATGCTTCCGAACGTCCGCGTCATGGCGACCAGGACCGTGCAGCCGGCGGCGTAGCAACAACTCTTCCCCGGAGGCCGTCCGCTTCGGTCACGGGTTGACGCGCAGCGGCCGGGGGTGGGCATGACACTCGACCTCCGGCCCCACGCGCCGAGTCGCAGAAGAAGTCGCGCCGGCGCGACTGTCGGAAACCTGCCCACAACGAACACACCGCCAGTTCTGGGCAACTTGAAGCACGGGCGTACCTTTTTCGATACGATTTGGGAGTGGATCGGCCGCGACCTCGACTGCGTGAAGCCCGCGAGGCAGCGGGACTGACGCAGCAGGAGTTGGCCGACCTCATGGGCGTCCCAAGGCCCAACGTCGCCCGCTGGGAAGCAGGCGGCGCCAGGCCGAACGTCGTCACCGCCGTGGATCTGGCGATCGAGCTGGAAACCACGGTGGAGGCGATCTGGCCGCCCACCCACCCACGAAAGCGGGCTCGCGCCGTTACACCGGCCGAGCCCATGACCACATCGGAGGCAACTGATGCAGTTCAAGCACCCTAACCCGCCCGAGCCGATCGAGATTCAGGCGCTCGACGGCAGCGGACCGATCGAAGTCGCGCCGCTCGACGGCCGCGTCCACGTGAGCCTGGGCGCAGAGCGCGCCGTGCTCGACGCCCACGGCGTCGATGATCTGGCGCACGGCCTGCTGGAGGCCCTTGAGGAGGCGCGGCGATGATCCCGCTCTTCACCGGCTCCTGGTCGGCGCTCTGGCGCATGGGGAAGTCGAGCACGCCTCTCGCGTTCGCGCCGGTCCGAGCCTCGCTCGGCGTCCCGAAGTTCTGGCCCGACGCCGAGCGCCCTACGTCCGCGAGCTGGCACCAGCGGGCCTGTTCCACCTGGGCGGCGACGAGTTCGCTGACCGCTACGTCGCTCGCCTCGACAAGATCGGCGCGGACACGATCGCCGCTCGACTGGCCGATGTGTACGCGCAGGAGCGCAAGCCCCTTGCCCTCATGTGCTTCGAAAACGTTCACGCCGGCCAGCTCTGTCACCGGCGCCTGTGGGCCTCGTGGTGGCAGGAGCGAACCGGCCAGACCGTGCCCGAGCTAGAGCCGCCACGAGAAGTCGCGCCCGGCGCGACTCCACCAGCGAGCGGCCAGCTGACCCTCGACGCAGCAGCAGGAGGCGACCGATGACCGAGAGCGGGACGCGAGCCGTGATCTATGCGGCCAAGAGCACCGAGGACAAGCGCGGGTCGATCGACACACAGCTGGCCGACTGCCACCAGCTCGCGGAGCGCGAGGGCTGGAACGTCGTGGACGAGTTCAAGGACGAGGGCTTCTCGGCCTACCGAGGCAACCGTGGCCCAGGGCTCGCCGGCGCGAAGGACGCGCTCGCCAAGCACGCGCCCTGCGTCCTCGTCGTTCAACACACCGACCGGCTGGCGCGCGGCGCAGGCGACGAGCCGGGCGCGGCCGACCACCTGATGGAGCTGTTCTTCTCACTCGGCCGCCAGGGGGTCGACTTGTGGGCCGTGCAGTCGGGCAAGGTCGACCGAATCCGAGCCCTCCTCGAAGGCGAGCGCAACACCGAGGACTCGAAGCGTAAGAGTCAGTCGGTCAGGGATGGGCTCAAACGTCGCCGCGAGCGCGGCAGTCCGGTCGGCCCCGTACCGCTCGGCTACACAGTCGAAAAGCGCGTCGTGGACGACGACGTGCTGACCCAACGAGTGATCGATACGACAACCCGTCCGACTGTCGAGCGCATCTTTGAGTTGATCGGCGTCGGTCACTCGTCCGGCGCCGTCGCACGGATGCTCAACCACGAAGGGCGGCGCACCAAGCGCGGCAAGACGTGGGCCGCCAGGCAGGTCCGGTTGCTGGCCCGCAACGACGTCTACGCCGGACGACGCGGCTACCCGCAGATCATCGATCCCGGCCGCTGGCAGGCCGTTAACGACGGACTTGCCCGCATGGACCCGGCTGCCGTCCAGCGCCGGAAGGGCGGCCGACCGTCCGAGGCCGACGACTACCTGCTCAAGGGCGTCGCGTTCTGCGCCCGCTGCGGCCACTCGCTCTACACCCGCCGCCACGCCAGCGGCAGGCACTACGTCTGCGGCGCAGTGCGCGAGTGTCGCGGCACGTGCGACGCCCCGGCGATCCCCGCGAAGTTCGCGGAGGCGCAGGTGCTCAACCACCTGACTTCCTTCACGGACAACGTCGAGAGCTGGCTACGCGAGCAAGCCGACCTCCTGAACTCCGGCCACAAGGAGCGCGCCGCCGACCTCGACCGTAGGCGCGTTGAGCTGGCCGACTTCGAGCGGAAGCGCGAGCGTGCTCACCGACGCTGGGGCGACGAAGAGGACGACGACTTCGCTCGTCACGCGCTGGAAGGGCTCCAGCGGATTGAGGCCGAGTGCACCGCCTGCGAGCAGCAGATCGCAAAGGCCGAGGCGCTGATCAGCGAGTGGGCCACCCCGGACCTCGACGCGGGCCTCGACTTCTACAACCGGCTCCGTGACCTCGTGGAGGGGCAGGTCCGCCAGGCGCGCGGCGCTCGGGAGCTGAACTCCGCCCTCCACCAGGTCCTCGAAGCGATCTGGTTCGACCTCGAGCCCGACCGCGACCGGCTACTCGCGGAGTTCGAGCTACGCGGTTTCCGGCCGACCTACGTGTTGCCCGACGGCAAGGAGGTCATGTTCGACGACCGGCGCCCCACGTTGCCGCCGATGTCAACGCGACAGGCGGCGCTGGTCGAGCCACACGGCCTCGCACGAGCACTCGCAGAGTACGACCCGACCGAGGCCAACGCTCGGTGGGACGCGCTCATGGCGCGACCGGTGTCGCCCGAAGCCGTCGACAAGTTCCTCTCCGAACTCGACAGTTCACCTTCGTATAGGTCCAGCCGGTGCGGTCGGCGATCTCGGCGTAGGAGTGGCCCTCGGCCTTGAGCACCAGCGCCGTGCGCTCCTGGGGCTTGAGTCGCTGGAGCGCCTCGGCCGCCTGGGTGGCACGCTCGAAGCGGGCGATCCGCTCCTCGTCGGTGGGAAGCTCGGTGTCCTCGTGGAGGTCGAGGTCGGGCTCCGCGTGGCCGACCAGCGGCTGACGAGCGGCGCGCACCGCCAGCGCCTCGTGCTTGATGACCGTCCTGATCCACGGAAGCACGGAGGAGTGATCGAGGGTGTCCGCGCGCCGCAGAAAGATCTCGAGCGCCCGCTGATAGGCGTCGTAGGCGTCGTCCGGGCACAGCGAGTAGCGCCGCGCGGTCGCCAGCAGCGAGGGAGCGTGCTCGCCGATCACCGCCAGGACGAGCTGGCGGCCGTCGCCGGGTTCCTCGACCACGCCGGGCGAGCGGCGGGCGAACCGTCCCACGCCTCCCACTCTAAATCTTCGAACTTGCTCCTCCACACGCGCCTCCTGTGGGTTTCTAGCGCGCGTGCGCCTCGTTCTCTCCCCCGTCGGGCCCCGAAAAGGCCGGACGTTGCGATGAATCCCTACCCGACCCGCTCTCCGGCCACCAGCTCGCGCAGCCACAGCGCGAACTCCGGGCGCGACTCCCAGTCGGACGTGAAGCGATCGATCCCCGCGGTGGTGAGCGGGTGCTCGAGCATCTGGCGCAGGACCTTGCCGGGGACGGTGGCCACCTCGCAGCCGAGCCGGGCGGCGCTGACCACGTGCTCGGGGTGACGGATCGAGGCGGCGAGCACCTCCGAGGTCACGCCCGCCGGGCGCAGGCAGCCCACGATGGAGGCCACCACTTCGGCCGAGTCGATCGAGACGTCGTCCAGGCGCCCCATGAAGCAGGAGATGTAGCGGGCGCCGGCCTCGGCGGAGAGAAGCGCCTGGGTCGGCGAGAAGACGAGCGTCATGTTGACGGGGATGCCCTCGTCGCTCAGAGCGCGGGTCGCACGCAGGCCGGCCGCGCCGAAGGGCACCTTGACCACCACGTGCTCGTGCAGCGTGCGGAGCGCCCGTCCCTCGGCGATCATCTGCTCCGGGTCGGCGGAGACCACCTCCGCCGAGACGGGGCCGCCGACCAGGTCGCAGATCCGGCGCACGATGTCCCCCGGATCGCCGTCTTCCTTGGCGAGCAGGCTGGGGTTGGTCGTGGCCCCGGCGAGCACTCCCCAGGCGGCGAGCTCCTCCACCTCGGCGACGGAGCCGGTGTCGATGAAGAACCTCATGCTGGTGCCTCCTTGGGTCGCGGTGACGGCGTGGAGGACCCTACCCGCGCTGGCGGCACGATCACCGGTGCTTGGCCACCTTCACAACCAGGATGAGGTGGCGCACGTTGCCCGCGACGTCGGACACGGAGACGAGGACCCGGTAGCGCCCGGCGCGGAGGTAGCGGTGCTGGACGCCCCGGGCGAGGGCCCGCGGGGCGACGCGCTGCGCCGCGCCGTCGCCGAAGCGCACGAGCACGGAAGCGAGGCCGGAGGTCGGGACGCGCCCGCGCGGCGGCCGGTCGACGGCGGAGAGCCGGAAGCGCACCGGCGCACCGGCGAGCGCGCGTCCGCGAACGCCGATCCGGGCGACCGGCGCGGTGGTGTCGATCAGGAGCCGGCGCGGCGCGGCGGTGCTCGTCTGCCCGCGAGGGTCGGTCGCGGTGATCTGCACGGTGTGCGCGCCGTCGGCGAGCGGAGTCGGCCGGGCGCGGGTGCCGCCCGTGGTGGCGACCAGCGCGCCGTCGACGGACACGGAGTAGCGCACGCCGCCCAGCCCGCCGGCCGCGGCGCTCCAGGTCAGGAGCGGCCGCGAAGAGTTCAGGAAGCGGGTGGCGAACGTCGCCGAGAAGGATCCCGGTGGGAGGTCGAGGCCGCCCACGACGATGCGTTGCGCGCCCGGAGCGCCCTGCACGAAGGCGACGACGACGTCACCCGCCCCGTCAGCGGAGGCCTCGAGGCCCTGACCGGCGGCAGTGGGGCCGAGCGACGGATCGGTCACCGAGGCCTCGGGCGCGAAGCCGTCGGAGCCGAAGAGCCGGACACGCACGTCGGCGCTGCCGGCGACGGACTGCTGATAGGCCACGAGGCCCGTGCCCGGCCCGAGCGCCGGAACGGGGTAGGGCGCGGCGGTGCTGCCGCCGGAGTCGAGCTCCATGGCCGGCGTCGGGTGGCCGACGTTCAGCGCCCACGTCCCGTTCGTCGTCTGACGCTCGGAGGTGAGCAGGCCGTCGCCCGCCCCGCCCACCGCGATGCGCGGACGGTCGGCGCCCTCGGTGGCGGGAGAGCCGAGCCCGTCGGCGGCGTAGGGCCCGTCGAACGCCGAGCCCCGCAGGCGTCGACCGATCACCCGCGAGACCGCCCCGCCGCTCTGCATGAAGGTCTGGCGGAAGGCGACGGTGACCACGGAGGAGTCGTAGCCCGCGCCGACCTCCGGAGAGTCGGCCACGCTGCCCGGCTGCCCCTGGAAGGAGTCGGTGCTCGCCTGCGGGGAGACCACGCTCGGCGAGGTCCCCCAGATGCGGCGGGCGTAGACGTTGCCGGTCTCTCCCCACGCGACGACGGCCAGCCCGTCGGCGGCGGCGGCGATCCGCGGGCGTCCCGTGCCGACGCCGGCGTCGCGCGTCGGGTCGTTGTCGAGCGGCGAGCCGATCAGCGACCACCCACCCGACGTCAAGAAGGCGGCCCGCACGTCGTGGCGGCCGTCGGGCGTCGCGGCCGTGTAGGCGAGGTAAGCCTTGCCGTGGATGGAGAGCGTGATCGAGGGGTTCGCGGCGCCCGTGGCTCCCGGCAGCGGGGCCGGGCCGGGCAAGCCGCCGCCGGCCTGTCCGGCCGGCTGGGTGACGGTGTAGAGCTGGCCCGCGTTGACGAAGGCGATCAGGATCTCTCCCCGGTCGCCGGCGGCCACCACCGGCTGGGTGGAGTCGCCGCTCAGGCCGGGGTCGAGGCGCTGCGGCGGCTGCCAGTTGCCGCCGGCCAGACGGGAGGCGAAGACGTGGAGCGCCCCGCCGTCCTGCTTGGTGTAGACGAGCGCGGCGGTGCCGTCGCGGGAGAGGTCGAGGCCGCCCAGGCTGCCGATGCCGGCGCTCGGCCCGTCGAGCGAGGCGCCGGGGACCAGCACCGCCCCGGCGGGCGCGGCTCCCCCCAGCGCGGCCAGGGCGAGTCCGGCGGAGATGATGAGGGCTCGAAGCTTCAGGGCGCGCAAAGGGGGTTGCGAGGGGTCGCGAGCGGCCGCAGGCCGCCGGTCGGGGTGCAAACACGTGGGCGGACGCGAAGTTACGCCCGGGCAGCGGCCAGCGGGACGATGCCCTCGGCGGCCGCCTCGGCACGGAAGCGCGCGACCTCGCGCTCGACGCGCGCCTCGTCCCACCCGAGCTCGCCGGCCAGGGCGCGCGCCACCCGCCGGGGCGCCTCGGCGCCGTCCTCGCAGAGCTCTCGGCCGGCGATGAGCCCGAGACGCGTGCGACGCATCAGCACGTCGGCGACCGTCCGCACCTGCTCGTGGCGCGCGGCGTGCGCGGCCTCCCCGACCAGGTCGGGCATCCCGGGCACGATGGGCTCCGCGAGGGCTCTCCGCTCGGCCACGAGGCGCAGCACGTCGTGCGCCGCGTGCCCGTAGCGGTGGGCAAGGGAAGCGTAGGCGCCCTCGGCCACGCCCTCGACCTCCGGCAGCGACTCCGGCGCCACCGCGAGCCCCAGCGGGATCTCCTGCGTGCGGCACGGCGCCTCGCGACCCTCGCGCTCCACCAGCCGGTCCACCGCCAGCTTGGCCATCCGCCGCCAGGTCGTGAGCTTCCCGCCCGTGATCGTGATCAGGCCGCTCGTCGTTTCGTAGAGCTCGGCCTTGCGCGAGATGTCGACGGACTTCTTCGTGTCCGCGGTGGAGATGAGTGGGCGCACCCCGGCGTAGGCACCGGTCAGCCGCTCCGGCCCAAAGGAGGTGCCGAAGGCGTCGTTGACCGCCTCGAGCAGGTAGGCGACGTCCTCCTCGGAGGGCCGCACGTGGTCCAGCTCACCCTCGTAGTCGTTATCGGTCGTGCCCACCAGGGCGCGCCCGAGCCACGGCAGCACGAAGATCGTGCGTCCGCCCGCAGCCGGCACGATCGCGCCGGCCTCGAGGGGAAGGTCCTCGCGGGAGAGGACGATGTGCGTCCCGCGGCTGGGTCGGATCCTCGGCACCTCGGCGGCGTCGTGGAGCTCCTCCGGGCGCAGGCGGTCGGCCCACACGCCGGTGGCGTTGATGACCGCCTCGGCGCGGATTGCCCACTCCTCCCTGGTGTCCGCCTCGCGGACGTTCACGCCGGCCGCGCGCCCTCCCTCCGACACGAGCTCGAGCGCCTCGACCCCGTTGGCGCACACCGCACCGAAGCGCTCGGCCTCGCCGAGGACGGTGAGCACGAGCCGCGCGTCGTCGGTCTGGCAGTCGTAGAAGAGGTAGCCGCCGGAGGGATCGCGGCCGGCGAGCGCGGGCAGGAGCTCGACCACCTCGTCCCCCGAGATCACCCGGTGGCGCTCGGGGCTCCAGAACGCGGGCCCCGCAGCTCCCGCGTCGCGCGCGGCCTCACGTCGCGCGGCGAGCCGCCCGCGCGGCCCGCGGGTGGCCATGACGTCGTACATGTTCAGCCCCAGACCGACCAGGCGGTCGGGTCGCGCCCCGTCGAAGGCGGGAACGACCAACGGCAGGGGGGTGACCAGGTGGGGGGCCAGGCGCACCATGAGCTGGCGCTCGACGAGCGCCTCGCGCACGAGGCCGAGGTCGAAGTTCTGCAGGTAGCGCAGCCCGCCGTGCACGAGCTTGCTCGAGCGCCCGCTCGTGCCCGCGGCGTAGTCGGACTTCTCGACCAGAGCGACGCTGTACCCACGCGTGGCCGCGTCGAGTGCGACGCCGGCGCCGGTGATGCCGCCGCCGATCACCACCACGTCGAAGGTCTCGGAGGCGAGGGCCTCGAGCGCGCGCGCACGGGAAATCATGCTCTGCTCAGGGTAGGGGGCGGGCCGGAGCGGATCGGAGCGGCGCTCACACGAGCCGTCCCTGGGCCGTGGCGCGCTCCGGTGGCGGACCGGGGTCCTGCCCGAGCAGCTCGCGCAGGCGCCGCGCGGAGCTCGGCGCGTCGCTCGAGCGGTTGTTGTTGAACATCACCCTGACGTCGCTCGCGCGCCCCGCGAGCTCGTTCACGCGGCCCACGACCTCGTGCAGCTCGGCGTCGGAGTACACCCATCCGAAGCGCTCGGCCACGGTCTTGCCCCGCACGTAGCCCTCGGCGTCGCGGCCGTGGAGGCGGAGGTAGGCGAGATCCTCACGGGTGACCGCGTCGACCGTCGGCATGATCGTGAAGTGCTCCTCCGGTGGGGCGTCGACGCAGACGTAGGCGGCCCGGTGCTCAGCGAGCTCCTCGAGGGTCTGCTCGATGCGCTCCGGCGCCACCCACGCTCGGTGACGGAGCTCGACCGCGACGCGGCGAGGCGCGAGGCGCTCGAGCAGCGGCTCGAGCTCGGCGAGGGCGTGCCGGCCGGGGGAGAAGGCCGGCGAGAGCTGGAGGAGGAAGGCTCCGAGCCGACCGGCCTGCTCCAGTGGCGCGACCGCCTCGAGGATTCGGTCGGCCATCGCCGCCTCGAGCTCGGGGGTGAGCATCACGCGCCCGCGCGAGCCGAGCGCCGCCTGCGGCCGCAGGTCCGGCGGGAGCGACTCGAGCGGCGCGGCGTGGCGCGAGAGGAGGCGGTGGAGCTTCACGTCGAAGGTGAAGCCGGACGGGGTCGCCTCGACCCAGCGGGCCACGGTGCCCACGTCGGGCACGGCGTAGAAGCTCGAGTTGAGCTCCACTCCCTCGAAGCGCTCGGCGTAGAACGGCAGGCGCTCCCGCGCGGCCAGGCCGGGCGGGTACCAGTCGGCGACGAAGCCCGGGTCGGCCCAGCTCGAGGTGCCCACCACGATGCGGCCGGCCATGCCGCCAGAGGCTACGGTAGGTTTCCCTCCGCATGCGGATCGGAGTGCCCAAGGAGACTGCCGAGGGCGAGCGTCGCGTCTCGCTCGTGCCCGAGGTCGTAGAGCGCATGAGCGGGGAGGACATCGAGGTCCTCGTAGAGGCCGGCGCCGGCCAGGGTGCCCTCCTCCCCGACGAGCTCTTCGAGCAGGCCGGCGCCCGGATCGCCTCCGATCCCGCCGAGGTCTGGAAGTCCGACGTCGTGGTCAAGGTCTCCCCGCCCACCCGGGAGGAGATCGACCGGCTCGGCGACCACAGCGTCCTCGTCGGCTTCCTCCAGCCCCTGACCAACCGCGCGGTGATCGAGGCGCTGCGCGACCGGGGCGCAACCGCCTTCGCGGTGGAGGCGATCCCGCGCATCTCCCGCGCCCAGTCCATGGACGCGCTGTCCTCGCAGAGCAACGTGGCCGGCTACCGAGCCGTGCTCCTCGGAGCTCAGGAGCTCGGCCGCTTCCTCCCCATGCTCACCACCGCCGCCGGCACGGTGCGGGCGGCCACCGTTCTCGTGCTCGGCGCTGGGGTGGCCGGGCTTCAGGCGATCGCCACCGCCCGCCGCATGGGCGCCACCGTGGTCGGCTTCGACGTGCGTCCCGAGGTCAAGGAGCAGGTGCAGTCGCTCGGGGCGAAGTGGCTCGAGCTCGAGGGAATCGGCGACGCCTCCGGAGAGGGCGGCTACGCCCGGCAGCTCACCGACGAGGAGCAGGACCGCCAGCGCGAGCTCCTGGCCAAGGCGATGGAGGTCGCCGACGTCGACGTGGCGATCACCACCGCGCTGATCCCCGGGCGTCCGGCCCCGCTGCTGCTCACCGAGGACGCGGTCAAGAACATGAAGCCCGGGTCGGTGATCGTCGACCTCGCCGGGGAGGCGGGCGGCAACTGCGAGCTCACCGAGCCGGGGCAGACGGTAGTCCGCCACGACGTGAAGATCGTCTCGCCCCTGAACCTCCCGAGCACGCTCCCCGAGCACGCCTCGCAGCTCTACGCGCGCAACATCCAGTCGCTCGTCGAGCTCATGATCAAGGACGGGAAGCTCGCGCTGGACTTCGACGACGACGTGATCAAGGGCGCCTGCGTCGTGCGCGAAGGCGATGTCGTCAACGAGCGCTCCCGGGAGCTGGTGGAAGCATGAGCCTCGTCACGTCCCTCGCGATCTTCTTCCTGTCGGGCTTCGTCGGCTTCTACGTGATCTCCCGCGTGCCCAACACCCTGCATACGCCGCTGATGTCGGCGACCAACGCGATCCACGGCATCGTCCTGCTCGGCGCGATGATCGCCGTGGGCACGCTGACCAACGGCTTCTCGCTCTTCCTCGCCACCGTGGGCATCGTGTTTGGGACGATCAACATCATCGGCGGCTTCCTCGTCACCGATCGGATGCTGCTCATGTTCGGCGGCCGCCGCCGCACAGAGCGCCAGCAGCAGGGCAAGAAGGCCGAGCGCGAGGACCCCAACGTCATCAAGGTGAGCTGATGCCCGGCGTTCCGCTCGCGTCGATCCTCCAGGACGAGAACTGGGTGGCGGCCTGGTACATCGTGGCCTTCGTCCTCTTCGTCTTCGGCCTCTCCCGCGTGGCCAAGCCGACCACGGCCCGGCAGGGCAACCTCATCGCCGCGGTGGGCATGCTCATCGCCTTCCTCGTGACCCTCGGGCTCAAGGGCGTCGGCAACTACGGCTGGATCGGGCTGGGCATCGTGGTGGGAACCGCGATCGGCGTCCCCGCCGCGCGCGTGGTGAAGATGACCCAGATACCCCAGATGGTCGCGCTCTTCAACGGCGTGGGGGGCGGGGCGGTCTTCCTCATCGCCTGGGTCGAGTTCCGCCACTTCCACGGCCGGCCGCCCTTCCAGGAGGAGATCTTCTCCCTCTTCGCGGCGATCATCGGCGCGATCTCCTTCTGGGGCTCGCTCATCGCCTTCGGCAAGCTCCAGGAGATCCTGCCCGGGCGTCCGATCAAGGCTCCGGGCCAGGCCGTCATCAACGCGGTGCTGATCGTCGCCGCCATCGCCCTGGCGATCGTCCTGCTGGCCGGCAGCACCTCGGAGCTGCTCTTCGTCGGGATGCTCGTCGCCGCCACCCTGGTCGGTCTGCTCGCGGTGCTGCCCATCGGCGGCGCCGACATGCCGGTGGTCATCTCCGGCCTCAACGCCTTCACCGGCCTCTCGGCGGCCGGGACGGGCATCGCACTCGGCAACACGGCGCTGATCGTGGGCGGCACCCTGGTCGGCGCCTCGGGCTCGATCCTCACCAACCTGATGGCCAAGGCCATGAACCGCTCCATCCCCGCCATCGCGGCGGGCGGCTTCGGCGGCGGCGTCGCCGCCAAGAAGGCCGAGGGTGAGGAGGACCGGCCCGTCCACGAGACCGACGCCCAGGACGCCGCCACGCAGCTCTCCCAGGCCGGGAAGGTGGTGATCGTCCCTGGCTACGGGCTGGCGGTCGCCCAGGCTCAGCGCGCGGTCGCCGACCTCGCGGGCGCCCTCGAGGAGCGCGGCGTCGACGTCGAGTACGCGATCCACCCCGTGGCCGGACGGATGCCCGGCCACATGAACGTGCTCATGGCCGAGGTCGACGTGCCCTACGAGAAGCTCAAGGAGATGGAGGAGATCAACCCCGAGTTCGAGGAGACCGACGTCTCCCTGATCATCGGGGCCAACGACGTCACGAACCCCGCCGCGCGCGACGACGAGGGCAGCCCCATCTACGGGATGCCGATCCTCGAGGTGGACAAATCACGCCGGGTCATCGTCATCAAGCGCTCCATGAGCCCCGGATTCGCCGGCATCGACAACGAGCTCTTCTACGGCGAGAACACGCAGATGATGTTCTCCGACGCCAAGTCGGGCGTCGGCGACATCCAGAAGCAGCTCGAGTCGCTGTAGCTAGCGCTTCGCCGGGGACCCCTGCGCCGGCGGCAGCAGCAGCGCCGTCAGACGGCCCGCGCCGACCGCCCACGTCAAGGCGCTCGCGCTGAGCAGGTGGCTCCAGTCGGGGATGCCCCCGGGGGCGAGGGCTCCGTTGGCACCGCCGGAGCCGCCGGAGCCGCCGGCGCTCCCGGCGGTCCCGCCTGACGAGGAACCCGGTCCTCCGCCTCCGGCGCCGCTCCCCGCGGCGGCCGCGCGCGCGCCGCCGCCGCGCCGCCCCACCCGCCCGAGCGGGAACGGCCGCCGGGCCAGCGCGAGCGCCGCCTGCCCCGTCACCCACACGGGATCCTGCGTGCTCGTGCGCGAGTAGCGCACGCTTCCGTCCGCGGCGGTGAGTGAGCGCAGATAGGCGAGGGGCGAGCGCGCACCGCCGCGGTGGAGACTCTCGGGGTCGTGCGCCGTGGCCACGAGCCCCTGGACCGCCCAGGCGGTGGACTGAGCATTCGATCCGCCGCCGGGGTTGGCCGGGAAGCCTCCGTCGGAGTTCTGGCGGCGCACGAGGAACGCGACCCCCCGGCCCACCGCCGGACTGCCACCCTGGCCCGAGGCGACGAGCGCCTGGAGCACGCCGCCGGTGTCGTCGACGTCGCTCGCGCCACCGCCGCGGTAGAAGTTCCAGCCGCCGTCGCGGTCGGCCTGGCGCGCCAGCCACGCTCCCGCCGCCGTCACCGAGGAGGAGCCCGAGCCGACACCCCCCGACCGCAGCCCGAGCACGGCAAAGGCGGTGAGGTTGACCTGCCCGTCGAAGGAGCCGTCCGAGCGGCGATGGGACAGGAGCGCGCCGATGAGGTCGCGCCCACCGAAGGATCGCGCCGAGACCCCGGCCGGCCCCACCACCAGCAGCGTGCGCTCGAGGTCTCCCGCGCCGCTCAGGCCGCGAGCACCTGCGCGCAGGTAGTCGAGAGCGCTGAGTCCGCCCCGGGAGGCGTCCGCGGGGTTGCGGCCCTGGGCCGCGAGCCCGAGCGTGGCCCACGCGCTGAAGAGGGAGGAGGATCCGAGCCCCGGCCGGTCGCCGAAGCCCCCGTCGCGGTTCTGGGCGTGGGAGAGGTAGGCCGCCGGGCTCGCCGCGCGAGCGGCGGGCGGCGAGCCCGCGAGGAGCGCCAGACCGGCGAGCACGGCGAGCAGCGTCGCCCCGGCCGGGACGGAGGCGACCCAGCGGACGTCGAGACGCCGGCGAAAGCGCTCGAGCGAACGCACGAGAGCAGGCCCGAAGGCCAGCGCGAAGAGGAGGTTGCCGGTGGCGTGGGCGAGGTTGAACGGGAGCGAGGTGCCCGAGCGTGCCGCGAACCACCGCCACGAGTGGTCACCCGAGTAGAGGGTCCAGTCCGAGAAGTCCATGAGTGCTCCAAACGCCAGGCCCGCGAGCGCGCAGGCGATTGCCAGTGGTACGCGACCGATGCGCCGGCCGGTCATCCGGGCGAGCGCCGCGCCGCCCAAGCCGACCGCCCCCCACGCCGCCATCTCCCAGGGGGTCCAGGGTCCCTGGCCGAAGAAGAAGTTCGAGGTCAGCCCGGCCACCGCGCCGATCATGAACCCCGGCGCCCCGCCGAGCGCATAGCCCGCGATCAAGACGATGTCGGTCGTGGGCTTGACGTTCGGGAGCGGTGCGAAGGCGATCCGGCCGAGCGCCGCGAGGGCCGCGAGCGTGCCGACCAGCGCCAGCACGCGCGAGGAGGGACGCGAGCGCTCATACCACGCCACGCCGGCGACCAGCGCGAGGCCGAGCAGGGCGAAGGAGGCCACGATCCAGGTCATGAGGCGAGCTCCACCGCGAGCTCGGAGCGCAGGAGCTCGGCGCCCTCCTCCGGGCGCAGGGCACCGCCCGCACCGCCCAGCACGCGGGCGGTCTGCGTCGCGAAGTACCAGCCCCCCGCCAGCACCTCGGCAGCAGGCGCGTCGGCGAGCACCGTCCCGTCACCGAGGAGCACGACTCGCTCCGCGGTCTCGGCGGCGAGCTCCGGATCGTGCGTCGCGATGAGCACCGCGGCGCCCCGTGCGGAGAGCTCGCGCGCGGTGGCGGCGAGCCGGTCCTTCGCGCCCCGGTCCATGCCCCGGGTCGGCTCGTCGAGGCAGACGACGGCGGGGGCCGCGGCATCCGTCCCGTCGCCGAGGACGATGGCCAGCGCGAGGCGCTGGCGCTCGCCGCCGGAGAGCTCGCGCGGGTGCCGGTCGGCGAGCTCCGCCAGCCCGGCGGCAGCGAGCGCCGCGGCCGGTGCCTCGTCCGCGACCCGATCGTGGATCAGGTAGTCGTTCGGGTTCTGGAGCAGTAGGGCGACGCGGCCGGCGGCGTGCACGCGGCCGCGGGTGGGCGCGAGCAGCCCGGCGGCGTGGCGCAGCAGCGTCGACTTGCCCGCCCCGTTGCGACCCATGAGCGCGACCCGTTCGCCGGGGGCGAGCGTCAGGTCGATGCCGCGCAGCACCGCCCGACCGCCGGGCAGCTCGTGCCAGAGGCGCTCGCAGGAGAGGGCGGCCGCCGGAGTGCCCCGCCGGCGGGGAGCGGCAGGGGCGGGAGCCGCCGGGCGCTCCGACACCGAGCCGGGATCCTCGGGGGGAGGCTGGAGGCCGTGAGCGCGCAGCGTCGCGCGCGCCTCCTTGACGCCCGTGGGAGGTGGTCGCAGACCCGCACGTGCGAAGAGCCGAGCGGCCGGGGTGGCGAGCTCCGGGCGCTCGCGGGCCGCCCACTCGAGGAAGTCCCGGGGGGCGGCGTCGCACGCCACCTCGCCGGCGGAGAAGGCGATCACCCGGTCGGCCGCCGCGAGGCAGCGCTCGAGACGGTGCTCGACCAGCACGATCGCCGTGCCCCACTCCTCGTTCAAGCGGCGAAGGAGCCAGACGAGCTCGTCCCCGGCGACGGGATCGAGCTGCGATGTCGGCTCGTCGAGGAGAACGAGCGCAGGGCGGCCGGCGAGCGCAGCGCCGAGGGCCACCCGCTGCAGCTCACCGCCCGAGAGCTCGTGCGTCGAGCGCTCGAGGAGGTGGGCGATGCCGAGCGCGAGCGCCGCCTCCTCCACCCCACGGGCGACGGCCGCCCCGGCCCAACCGCGGTTCTCGAGCGGAAAGGCGATCTCGGACCGGACGCTGCCCATCACGACCTGGGCCTCGGGATCCTGGAGCAGCGTGCCCGCGACGGCGGCGAGCTCGCCGGGGCCGTGATCGCGCGTGTCCATCCCTCCGACCCCGACCGTGCCGCTCCACTCCCCTCCGTGGAAGTGCGGCGCGAGTCCGGCGGCGGCGCGGAGCAGCGTCGACTTGCCCGAGCCCGACGCGCCCGCGACGAGCACAAGCTCTCCCGCCTCGATCTCGAGCGAGACGTCGCACAGCGCGGGCGCCGAGGCGTCGGGGTAGCGGTAGGTGACGCGGTCGAAGCTGAGCATGCGGCTTCAGCCCTCGATCCCTCGGCGCTGGGCGAACGGCAGGAGGGCGAGCGCAGCGAGCCCGCCGGCGAGCGCGAGGGTGCCCGCGGCGATCGGCGCATGCAGCGACGGGTAGGCGGAGAAGGGCGCGAGCGCGAGCGCCTTCGCCACCGCCGTCCCGGCGAGGAGCGCGAGCGCCGCGCCGGCGAAGGCCAGGTCGTGGCGCGACCATGGCCGATGTGCGCGCGCCGGGCGCCGCGCCCCCCCGTAGCCCCGCAGCTCGAGCGCGGCCGCGAGGTCGAGCGAGCGGTCGAGCGTGTTCGCGGTGACCGCGCGCAGCAGCGCGACCCGCGGTGCGCTCCCGCCGACCGGCGGGCGGCAGCTCTGGGCGTCGGCCAGGCGCCGTGCGTCCCGCCGCAGCATGGGCAGCACCCGCAGCGCCAGCGTCGCGGTGAGCGCCGAGCGCAGCGAGACGCGGCGGCTCATCCGGAGCACCTCGTCTGGGTCGATGCCCGCCGAGAAGAGCCGGAAGAGGAGCACGAGCACGAGCGCCCGCAGGGCGAGGATCGCCCCGTAGACGGTTGCCTCGAGCGTCACGTCGAGCGGCCCCAGCACCGGCACCGTGCCCAGACGGGCGATCACGGTCAGGCCGTTGCGCGTCACCAGCGCGTTTATCAGCAGGATGGGAAGCGCGAAGAGGAGCACCCACCAGGCCAGACCGCGCACGAGCTCGCGCCCGACGCCGGCGGCGGCTCCTGCGGCGAAGATCAGGACGAGCTCCGCTCCGAGCATGACGGGGTGGTCGAACAGGAGCGCCACAAGCGCCAGCGAGGCGACCCACGCGCACGCCGCGCCGGCGCGGGCGGCGTGGAGCGGGCTGGCGCGACGACGGTAGATCACGGCGTCGCTCCCCCCGCGGGGGCCGACCCGATCCGGCCGCCCGAGACCACGAGCGCGAAGCGGCGCGCGAGCGCCCGCTCCCGCAGCGCGTCGGCGGCGGCGAGCACGCCGCCCGCGTCGGTGCCCGTCACGAGCCACGCGGGCTCCTGCTTCTCGAAGCGAGTCGCCGCCACGAGGCCGGTACCGCCCGCCAGGCTCTGCGCCACGCCGCCCGCGGCGTTCAGGAGGGCGAAGGTGCGACCCGAGGGCGCCGGGCGCAGGTAGACGCCGCTCGCCGCCGGACCGTTCTCGAGCGGCCGCGCGGCTCCGTCGCGCCGGATCGCGGTCCAGGTGCCGACGAGGACGCGCAGCGTCTCCTGACCCGCTCCCGTGCCCAGCACCGCCCGCGCGGGCACGACATCGATCGCCTGCAACCGCTGGGCCACCCGGTCGCAGGCGCGGGCGGCGTCGGACGCGCATTCGAGCCGCACGGGCGGCCGCCTGCCACTCAGGTCGTGGGTGAAGGGAGCGGGAAAGGAGCCGACCACCGCAGGGCTCCCGTTCGCACCGCTCCCGCTCCAGTCGTGGCGATCCCACCAGACCCGGTCGCCGGCATGGAGCTTGGCCTCCGTCGCCCCGATCGGGGAGAGGATCCCGTTCACGAAGAAGAACCAGTCGACCGGGCGCCCGTTCTCCTGACCGCCGGCCAGCCCGTCGATGGACTGCACGAAGCCTCCACCGAAGCGAGTCTGCACCCGGAAGCGGCGCTGCAGGAAGCGCATGACGGTCTCCGCGCCCGGGGCGGAGGGCGCGGAGGCCGCCTCCAGCTCGCGGGCGCCGAAGTCACGCGTGACCGTCAGCGAGACACCCGAGGAGGTGCGCGGGCCCGCTCCCAGTCCACAGCCCGCCGCGGCGAGCGCGAGCACCGCGCCGGCCGCGGCGAGCGGCGCGAGCGGCGCGAGCGGCGCGATCCTCACCGCACCCGCACCGCCTCGGAGAAGCTGGGGACGAGCCCGGCCGCCGTGACCGTGATTCCGTAGCGGCCCGATCGGTTGGGGGCCGCGAGCCGCGCAACGCCGTCACTACCGGTGAGCGCGCGGGCGCTCCCGAGGCGCACGCTCGCCCCCGCGATCCGCTTTGCCCGGCCCTGGTCGTCGTAGCCCCGAACGGTCACCGCGACCGTCGCGCCGGAGCTCACCTGCCGGGACGACGGAGTGGCCTCGAGCGTGCGCTGGCACGAGCTCGCATCGCCGCAGTAGAACCACAGGATCCGCTGGCCCGAGCGCAGCCGGCGCCCGGTGCCGAACGCTCCGCTCGTGTCGGCGGCGCCCGTGGTACCCAAACGTCGGTCGACCTTGTAGACCCAGCCGGCGGGGCCGCGGTTGCGATCCCGTCCGATCTGGGTGACGAAGAGCTGACCGGAGTTCGCCGGGCTCCGCGAGCACGCCGCGTAGTCACGCAGGCGAAACGACGGAGCTCGCCGGCGCCGGCCGGCGGCGAGCGCCGCGAGCGGCGTGGCGGAGGCCACGCCGCACCGGCGACGGCCCACGCTGACCGTGGTCGAGAGCGCCGGCACCTCGTGGGCCGGGTAGAGCACCCGGGTCTTCCCGACGACCATGAGCTCGACGCGGGGCGCCGACCGCGCGGCAGGCGCGGCCGGCGCCAACCCCGGCGAGAGCAATGGGAGGAAGACGACTAGACAAGCGCCGAACGCGAGCGAGCGCAATACCGAAGCAAGGGACACACGGGCCATCGCGGTCAGCCTCAGCCCGTCATCGGACGCGCACTGCCTCGACCTCCGAGCGTACGAGCCCCGACTTGTACGCCTTGAGGACGAAACGCCCGGCTCGGGTGAATCGCACGCGAGCGTGGCCCTTCGAGTCGGTCCTGACTCGGACACCGGGTCCACGGACGATCGCACCGCTCACCGCCTTGGCCCGGCCCGAGGAGTCGAAGCGCACCACACTCACGACGAAGCTGCGCCCGGCCCTGGCGAGATGAGACGTACGCAAGCCGAGCGGAAGCATCTGATGGTTCGTGTTGTCCACCAGGAACAACAGCCGGTCGCCGGAGTGCAGCCTCGTCGAGCAGATTCCCTGGCTCGCGAAGGTGTTGTTGATCCAGAACGCCCAGTAATCGGGGTTGCCCCCGTGGCGCTCCCCCTCGATCGTTGTGATCAGGTAGTCGTTGAAGCTGGAGAAGAACTTGCCGCTCCAGTGGCCGTGCGTGGCCCGCTCAAGGGCGCCGGCAGCGCTCGTGCCCGCGCAGCTCCCCCCGTCCTTATGGATCTGGCGAGTGCTGGTCTGAACCGACGGAGCGGGCAGAAGCGTTCGGTGCGCACCCTCGACCCGGACGGAGACACGCGGCGTCGATGCCACGGCCGAGGCCGGAACGAGAGACAGGGCAAACAGAGAGCCGGCCAGAAGCCAGCGAGAGCGATGGAACAAGAGAGCCACCCCTTTCCGCGAGGGCGTATGAGCTTGACAGGCCGTAGGTAGGTCTCCTGGCTCCCGGGCCTCGTCCCGTCCGCGCCTTCCCGGCTCGCTGGCGGCGATCCAGTGGCTGCGCTCCCCTCATCGGAGAGCGCCACGGCGGTCCTTCCCGGTCACAGTGGCGGGTCCGCGCCGGATTCTCACCGGACTTCCCTGGCACCACCGGCCTCTTGTGCGACGCATGCTAGCGGTCGGGACGCGGGGCCGCGAATCACCCGCCTGCGCCCGCCGCGGAGGAGGAACGTGCGTCCTGGATCGCCACCACCACCCGGTCCTCGTAATCGAGGAAGGCACGTCGCCGTGATCGGGTTCTAGACTCGGGCGCGAGAACCGTGACCGTCAACCTCACCCGCATCTACACCCGCCTGGGCGACTCGGGCGAGACTCACCTGGGCGACATGAGCCGGGTGGCCAAGACCCATCCGCGGATCGAGGCCTACGGGACGGTGGACGAGCTGAACGCCCAGCTCGGCGTGGCGCTGAACGCCCCCGGCCTCGACGAGGAGCACGGCGACTGGCTGCGCCGGATCCAGAACGACCTCTTCGACGTCGGGGCGGACGTCTCGGTCCCCGAGGGGGGCGACTCCGCACGAGAGCGCCTGCGCATGCTGCCCGAGCAGACCGCGTGGCTCGAGGAGCGCTGCGACGAGGTCAACGCGACGCTCGCCCCGCTCAGGTCGTTCGTCCTTCCCGGCGGGGCTCCGGCCGCCGCTCAGCTCCACGTCTGCCGCACGGTGTGCCGGCGCGCCGAGCGGTTGGCCATCGCGTGCGGTGACGAGGTGGGGCCCGAGGTGGTCCGCTACCTGAACCGCCTCTCCGATCTGCTCTTCATCCTCTCGCGCGCGGCTAACTGCGGGGACGAGCCGCTCTGGAAGCCGGGGCGCTACCGCTAGGGCTCTTCCTAGCGTCGCAGCGCCACGGTCAGCCCGGCGGCGAGCGAGAGCCCGAGCGCGCCGATCGTGGCGGCGCCCACCATGAAGATCGTGTGCTCGCGCGCGTAGGAGAGCACCGCCTCCGGGCGAGCGAGCGCGACGAGGCCTCCGAGCACGAGGCCCGCCAGCACGAGCCCCGCCACGGGGGCGAGCGCCTGCCACACCGGCGTGGCGCGCCGCACCGGCGGCTTCACCAGTCCGCGCCGCTCGAGCGCGAACACCCCGGCGACGGCCAGCCCGACCCACACGGTGGCGACCAGGAAGCCGCCGAGCACGTCGCTCGGGTAGTGCCACTGGAGGGTGAGGAACGAGTAGCTCACCGCGATCGCGAACGCGGCTCCGAGCGCGGCGACGACCGGACGCCAGGCCCTCGGCGCGACGAGGATCGCACCGAGCGCGAGCGTCATCGACGCGGTCGCGTGACCGCTCGGCCACGCCGCGGCGGAGATCAGGTGCGCGGTCGGGCCGAAGGGCTTGCGGGAAGCGGCGAGCGCCGGCTTGAGGAGCTGGGTCGTGGCGTTGGCCCCGAGCAGGGCGACGCCGACCGCGAGTGCGACACGCGGACGGCGCCGCAGCAGCGCGATGCCCACGAGCAGCAGCAGGACGACGACGAAGGGCTGGGGGTCGGCCAGGCTGGCCACCGCCTTCGCGATCGGGTCGATCGAGGGGCGCGAGAGCCCGGCGAAGCCGGCGAGCGTCGCCGAGTCCGCCCGACGACCGAGCGAGACGTCGAAGGCCGCGAGGTGGACGAGCCCGAGCAGCACGGCGGCGGCGAGGGCGCCGGCGAGCGGGTAGCGAGGGTGACGAGGCATTCTCCGATCCAGGGTAGGGGCAGGCGAGGTTCGACCTCGCGCATATAGCCTCCGCCGGAGATGACGCTCCTCCAGCCGCACCTCGACGGCGTCGAGCACCGCTACGCCACGGTGCGCGGCGTGCGCCTTCACTACGCCGAGGCCGGAGCGGGCGAGCCGCTCGTGCTCCAGCACGGCTGGCCGCAGCACTGGTACTCGTGGCGCGAGCTCATCGGTCCGCTCGCGGAGCGCTACCGGGTCATCTGCCCGGACCTCCGGGGCTTCGGATGGTCCGACGCGCCTGCCGCCGGCTACGAGAAGGCGCAGCTCGCCCAGGACCTGATCGGCCTGCTCGACGTGCTCGAGCTCGACCGCGTCCGCCTGATCGGCCACGACTGGGGGGCCTTCGTCGGTTTCCTGACCTGCCTCGGCCACCCCGAGCGAATCTCGCAGTTCATGCCGCTCTCCATCCCCCACCTGTGGCCGTCCGACGGTCCGCTCGACCCCCGCCGGCTGGCCAGCGCCTGGTATCAGTTGGTCCTCGCCTCCCCCGGCCTCGGCGGCCTGGCCGTGGGGCGCCTCGGCTTCGCGCGGGCGATCCTCGAGAAGGCACGAACCATCGGTCGCTTCACCGAGTTCGAGCTCGACCTCTACGAGGAGGCGCTCCGCCGCCCGGCGTCCCTGCACGCCACGACCCAGCTCTACCGCACGTTCCTGCTCCGCGAGCTGCGTCCGTTCGTGCAGGGCCACTACCGCTCCCAGCGCCTGCGCACGCCCACCCGCCTCATCATCGGCGCGCGAGATCCGATCGGGAAGGGAGTCGATCGCTCCTTCGAGCGCTACGCCGACGACATGGATCTCGAGCGGGTGCCGGGCGCCGGGCACTTCCTGCCCGAGGAGACGCCGGAGCTGGTACTCGAGCGAGCGCTCGCCTTCTTCGGCTCCTCCTAGTACGGCTACTTGGCGAGACGCCGCTCGGCGGCGTCGATCACGCCGGTGCGGCCCTTGTGATCGCGCTCGTAGCTGCGCACCGTCCGGGCCAGCTCGTCGTTGGCCTCGGAGAGCGCCTTCTCGATGGCCTCGACGCCCTGCTCGTCGTAGCCCGCCCATGGCTCGTCGCCGCTGAGCGACGCGATGCGATCCGTGATCGTCGACCGGTTCTCGTGCTTGCGCTCGTAGGCGTCGATGAGTCTCAGCTCGCGCTGGGAGAAGCCCTTGAGCTTGCCCGCGATGTCGGCCGCGCTCTGCTTGTCGTAGTCCTTGATCGGCAGGTCGCCCTCGTTTGCGAGCGCTCCCGCGACCGCTCCTTCGGCCTTGGCGACCCCGGGAAGCTTGCGGGCCCTGTCGGCAAATGAGCTCATGTACGTGTTCCTCGTTTCGTCTGCGGCATAGCGTGCTGTCTTGTCTGTTGGCCTACCCACTCCAGCGACGCGCGAGTGTGCGCGGGCGCACACGAGTCGTTGTCGGGGCTGCCCCCTACCCGGCTCGGCCGCGGTCCACGGCCGCCAGGTCTTTCACGCCAAGTTGGACGGCGCGTCGACCGGCGTCTCAGCCCGTGAAGCGCGGACGGCTGGGCCTGTGTCGCGGCGGGGGCCGCGTGTTGGTGCTCGGGGAGGAGGCGCGTGCCGGGCACGCCGGCGATACGGTGGCGCCCGCGACGGCGGCCGGGCTGGCCGACAGCGAGGGCAGGGGCTCGAGGATGACTGAGGGGGAGGGTGCGCGACGCTCGACGATCGCCTCGTGGGTGTATTGCAGTACGCGCAGGCAGCGCACGTGGATGGCGGTTTGCGAGGAGGAGGACTGCAGGCGCAGGGCCAGCGCCGTGATCGGGCGGTCGACCTCGCTCAGGGGAACCTTGACCACCGTGCGGCCGAGACCACCGGTGTACAGCGGGTAGGTGGTGTCGAAGTCGTTGCGATAGAGGCGGGGATCGCCGGCGAGGCGGAGATCGACCCCGACTGCGGCGACGTTCTGCGTCGCGGCGTCAAGGGCGACGATGAGGTACTGCCTGGTGTCCCCGGGTGCAGGCGAGGCGGGGTCGGTGGAGAAGTCCTCCCGCTCGCGCTGAACCTCCTGGTCGGTGATGGCGTACGTCCAGGGGTTCCGGTCCATGGCGCCCTCGCGGGTCTGGCCCGACAGCGGCGGGGCGGCGAGCGCCTGCTGGAAGCGGTACGGGGTATTGCCCTGATCGGAGAAGTCGTTGTTGCCGGTGGCCACGCGCAGGATCGGGTGGTGGCCGAAGTGGGCGCCGTGGAAGGGCCTGAACGTCTCGTCCAGCGCGGTGCGGTTCTCGGGGAAGCCGGGGCCGCACGTGGTGCACCCCAGGTACACGGGGTCGTGGATGGCGCCGTGGCGGTCGACCGTGAGGCTGAGAGCATCCTCGATGTCGTTCATGCGCCCGAAGCCGCCGCGCAGCAGGAACGGCACGAAGCCCGTGCCGGCATCCTCGTTGCTCCACACCACGACGTAGGAGATCCGCTTGGCGCCGCCGGGCCGGGGACTCACGGAGGCATAGGTGAGCTGGGGGGTATCGCTGTGGGCGACCATGCCACGGTCGTAGAGCACCGGGGCGTAGGCGAGCGCCCGATAGCCGGGATTGCGCGGGGCGACCACCAATAGCTGCGCGCGGTGCACCGCCGCGGTGGGCACGACGTCCTGCGTTGGCGACAGGTCAGGACGGACGCGGACGCTGACCTGGTGGCGCCCGGTGCGCAGCGGTCCGGTGAATCCCTCGTAGGTGAACGGACGCGCGCCCGCGAAGAGCACCATGGCCTGCGGGGGCCCGCCGTCGACCGCTGCCTCGACGACGACCGACGTGTCGCGCGAGCTGCGCCAGCTCGTGCCCGGAGCGCTCAGCGTCAGCTCCAGCAGCCCCTCGCCGCGCACCGGCCGGCGCGGGACGCCGCGACTGCGCGTGCCGGCCACCACGCCGATGCGCCCGGCGGAGATGTCGGCGGCGAGCGGCGCGAGCACCGGCAGCCGAGCGGGAGCGCCCGGCCGAGCGATCGCCACCACGCCCGAGCGTGGGACCGCCTGCGGCCGGCTGCTCACCGCCGGTGGCGGGGCGGCCGGCCGACCAGGAGCGAACGTCACCCCCGTGGCCGCAAGCTGCGAGCGGTCGCCCAGGTTCTCGGCGCCGAGCAGGCACGCCGTCACGCGACAGTCGACCGTGCCCGCCGCCGTCTGGATCACCGGGTGCACCCGGAAGCGGGCCGTGAACGAGCCGCTGTCGTCTGTCGGGGCGACCGCGACGAAGCGCTCGTTGCAGAAGTCCGCGCCGCCGGTCGCCGCGTTGACGCTGCACTGGACCACGACCACCGCCGCCCGCGACGCGAAGCCCACCCCCGAGACGCTCACCACCTGACCGTCGCCCAGCGCCACCGCCGGCGGCGACACCGTGATCGCGCCCACGGGCAGCCCGCCGCCCGCCGCCAGCGCCACGCCCGCTCCGAACCCGCCCACGACAAGGCCCGCGAGGACGACGAGCCACCCGATCACGGTCGTTCGGCGAACTCCAGCACCGCCCTTCCGATCGCCGAACATCACCGCTCGAGCCTACAACGGGACGAACAACCGCGCCGCAGCACGTCACTCGCTCATGCCGTTCTCGAGCGCGCCGGGATCGCCTGAGCCGCTGGCACCGCTAGGTGGTGCCGCGTGGCGCGCACCGCCCTCTGAAACGACGAAACGCCCAGCGTGACGGGGCGTTAAGGAGTACCGCTACGGGGATTCGAAGCCGGACAGGCGAATTGGCGCAATCGCTGTGGTAGAGGGAAATCAGGCGCCCTTGCAGGGAGAACGCCTAACGCAACGATCCGGCCGAGTGCGGTGGAATCCGGCCGGGTCGGGAGTCGACTGGCGCGCGACTGGCGCACACCTCCCATCCAAGTCGTCTTCAGTCAGCCGGTACGGCCGCAGACGCCGCACATCGAGTGTGTCGCGCTGCTCGAGCGCGCGGAGTAGCCTCGGTACATACAGGCAAGCGGCCCGGGTGCAGGCCACGACCGGGTCCGACAACGGGAGCGATCATGTTTGATGGCGACGAGCGGGAGCAGGGCGAGAGCGGCGAGGAGAACACCGGCGAGAAGGCGGCGACGGGCGGCGAGGGGACCAACCCCGCACAGGGCACCCCGCCGATCGACGGCGGCGGCCAGCGTGCGGGCCAGACCCAGGTGCCCGCGCCGGACGACGACGTCGGCGTTCCCGAGGTGCTCGACGACCGGCCGTAGGTCGCTCAGCCCGCAGCCAGATACGCGTCGACCCTCGCCGCTGCCTCCGCCCGGCCGCCGGGCATGAGGTGCCCGTAGCGGTCGAACGTCATCGTGATCGACGCGTGGCCCATGCACTCCATGATGGCCTTCGCGTTGACCCCGGCCGCGATCATCGTCGAGGCGAACGTGTGGCGGCACTCGTGGAGACCGATCGGCTCGAGCTCCGGCGCCTTCCACGCCGCGAGCGCCCGCCGGCGCACCGACGACGGGTCGAACGGATGCGAAGCGCTGAGCCCGAACACGAGCGCCCCGCCGTCGCGGCCCGTGCGCAGCTTGTGGGCCGCGAGCTCGGGCGTGAGGACGCTGAGGATCGGCACGGTGCGCTCCGCGGCGTCGCTCTTTCCGTCGATCGCTCCCTCGCAGTCATCCCACGCGCGCAGGACGTGGATCTCGCGGCCCGGAAGGTCAACATCGGACCACCGCAGGCCGCGCAGCTCGCCGCGGCGCAGACCGGCATAGAACGCCGTCGCCCACAGCGCCCGCGCGTCGTCGGGCAGCGCGGCCAGGAGCGCGGCGGCCTCTTCGGGGCCCGCGATCCGGTCGCGCTTGCCAGTCGCCTTCGGGAGCTCGACGCCGGCCGTCGGGTTGACGGCCACGTGCTCTCGGTGGATCGCCCGCCGGTAGATCGCGCGGAGCGGGTCGAGGGTGTTCTGGATCGTGGACGGGTCCAGGTCATCGGCGAGGAGACGATCGGCGAAGTCCTGCACGTCGAGCCGGCCGAGGTCGGCGAGCCGCACGTGCCCGAACGCGGGCAGGAGACGCAGGCGCAGCGAGCGGTCATAGCCCCGTAGTGCGGAGGGCTTGTAGGTCTTCCCGTTGCGGTTGCGGATCGTGCCGGCCTTGGCGCCCTCGAGCCACGCCTCCGCGGCCTGGGCGAGCGTGATCGGCTTCGGTGCGCGCAGGACACCACGGCCGAGGGCGTGGAGCGCGTCCGTGCGCCACGCCTTCGCTGCCGAGGAGGTCGGGAACACCTTGCGGATCTTCTTGCCGTCCCGCTTCGAGTACACCCACGCCTCAAACGTCGGCTTGCAGGAGCACTTCGCACCGTCCGGGGCCCGGCAGGAGCGCGAGTGACGCACACGGATGCCGGGCGTGGTGGGCATCAGCGCGCCTCCTCGCCGCTTGGCACGGGTCGAGGCCCGCGCGGAGCGCTATTCCCGAGCCGGCAGGCGCAGGCCTCGAGGGCGAAACGGTCGGCCGACCCCTGACGGAGACGACTCGCCTCCTGCTCCATGACCGCCGCCACCCGCGCAAACGCGCGCTGCGCCGCCGCCTCGTCCTTCATGCTCAGGAACGGCCCGGGGGAGCCGGTCATCGCCCGCCCCCGTCCTGCTCTTGGCTGCGCCTCTCGCGCTGGGTCCGCACGATCATCTCCCCGTCGCCCCGCGTCGACCATCCGAGCACGTCGAGCAGCTCCGCCGTGTCGCGCATGATGCTCGCGTACATGCCTTCGGCGTCGTCGCCGGCGATGTTGCTGAGCCCTTGCGCGGCCTCGCTCGCCTCGTCCTGCAGCCGTCCCGCGAGATCTGTGAGGTCCCGGAAGACGATCTGGCGGAGCAACGCGACCTGCGGCACGGTGAGGCTCACCGTGGTCTTCTGTGCGTGAGTGCTCATGCCGCCCGCCCCCCTTCCTGCTCGTCCTGCTCGTGGAAGGTGCGCTCGAGGTCGACGATCGGCCCCAACAGGTGATTGTTTCGGAAGTAGCGGTAGCGGGTGCTCCCGCAGGTGTTGGCCTCGAGCTTCCGGTGGACCTCCTCGGCGTCGAGGAGACGCTTCAGCACGCCGCGGGTGTCGCCGTCACCGACCGCCGACTCGCCAAGCTCGCCACGCAGCCGGTCCATGACCTCCCTCACTGTCAGCTGGTCCTCGCCAAGTAGTTCAAGCGTCAGCCGATTCCGCTCGGGCATCGACAGCTTCGTCCATCGCGCCCTCTGCTCGTGGTGACGTCGCCACCATTCGTTGTGCTCCTCCGATTCGGTCGACACGGTGGTCTCGGGCTCGGGCTCGACCATGCGCTTCAGGCAGGTGTAGGCGCTGTGGAGCACCATCCCGGTCCCGGGCTCGGTCGCCTTGATGACATCGCGCAGCGCATCGCGGGCCTCTTTCGCCAGCGCCCGGTAGTCGTCGTTCGTCATTCCGGCTCCTCTCGATGGAGGCGCCGAAGGGATCGGTCTTGGCGAGGAGGGCGCGCCGCCTGAGTGGATAGCGTGCCCGGCGCGCCGAAGGTCCAGTCCTTCGGTGCCACGCCCCCGGCCGTTGACGCGGCGCGGGGGCACTTTGGTTGTCCCGGTCATCTTACGCTCTTCTCCGGCGGTTTGCACGCTTTCTCAGGTAGGCGGCCAGGGTCGGGTAGCCCGAGTCCGGCCGGCCGCTCAGAAGCGCGGAGATCCGGTAGTGCTCGCGGCGGCACGACGCCCCGCAGAACCGGGCGTGCGAGCGCATCCCCTCGAGCGACGCGCCGCAGAGCTGGCACCGCCCGGCGCTCACGGGCGTTTCCGTCCAGGGGTCGTGGCGAGCCGGCGGTCAGCCTGCCGGGCGAGGCGGCGCATGGAGCGCCGGTGAGCTTTCCATGCTTTCGCATGAGCGCGGAGCCGGGTGTCGAGTTGCTGGGTCCGGAGCTGCGCTTGCCGGCTGGGTGAGCGCGCGAGCGCGGCGCGCGCCTCCTCGTTGCTGGCGACGAGCTGGTCAGCCTCGCGTTCGAACTGTGCGTCGCGGGCCGAGAGTGCTTCGGCGCGCTCGACGAGAACCTCGACCTCCCGGACGGTGTCGGAGGGCAAGGCTTCGCGTCGCATCTGCTCGAGCGCGGCGCGCATGTCCTCCAGCGGTGAGAAGTGCTCTTCGGTCATCTGCGTCTCCCGTGTCGTCCGTGGCGGACTAGTGCTTGGCCGAGTTGCGCGGAGGCGTGCCGGGCGTCGAAGCCGTTCTGCGCGGCCACCGCTGGCGGGACGTTCACCTGGTAGTTGTGGTGCTCGGTGATGTGCCCCGCGGTCCGGTGGCCGCCGTGCCCGAGACGCGGCCGGTGGCGGTCCGCGGGCTCGAAACGCGCGAGCGCCTGCGACTGGCCGCCCGTCAACGCCAAAGGCGCCATCCCCAGCGGCGTGAACAACCGGCCCACCTGCGCGGAGAACCGCCGAAGGCTGACATGGCGCTGCGCCAACGCCCTCTCCAGCGCGTCGGTCTGCCGGCCCAGCATCCGCACGAACGAGTTGGCCTGCGCGTCATGCCCCGCCTTCGCAGACGCCGCCTCATTCGTGATCGCGGTCCGCTTGTCCGCAAGCTCCTGAGTCAATGCGGCGATCCGCTCGTCACGTTTGCGTGCGTCGATCTGCTTCTGCGCGGCGGCGACCTGCGCCGGATCGTCCGTCATCCGGGCCACCATCATCGTCTGCGCGTCCTGGTTCTGCTGGACGACGGCGGCCTCCGCGTCCCGCGCCCCCGTCAACGCCGCGAGCTCCCTGGACTGCGGGCTGTTATCCAACGCGACTAGCTGCCCATGCTCCCGACGATTCGCGAACGCGGCGAGCGCCCCCTTCATGTGGGCCTGCATCTGCGCGGTGACCGACCGGAGTGCCGCGATGACCAGCGGCGCCGCGGTGTGAATCCCGTTCCTGAGGCCCTGCATGAGGTTCACCCCGAACCCGTGGAAGACGGTGGACGGGCTCTTGATCCCGAGCGCGCCCCTCACGGCGCCCTGGATGCCCTGGCCGATGCTCGTCATCTTGTCCCACACCGACTGGACCATGCTCCCGATCCCGTCGATGAGTCCCTGGATGATCTGCTTGCCGGCGTCCCACAGCATTTTCCCGAGGTCACCGAGGGCGCCGATGATCTTCCCGGGCAGCTTGGTGACTTCCCAAACGACCAGTTTGATCCCTAGGGAGAAGGCGCCCACCGCGAGGCGCCACCCGGCCTTCGCGAGGTTCCAGATCGTGACCCCAGCCGCCTCGAACAGTGCTCCCACTATGCGCAAGCCGCCGGAGACGATCCCCGTTATCGCACTCCACGCGCCCTTGGCGATGTTCGCGATCCCCTTCCACACCTGACCCCAGTTGCCGTGAATCAACCCGAGGACCACCTGCACAACACCCTTGATGATGTGCATCGCCCCGCCAATCACGCCCTTGATGATGTCCCACACCCCGTGGACTTCCGACAGGATCGCGTGGCCGTAGTGCTTCCAATACCACTGGACGGCGGCGAGGACGCCCTTCACCACGTTCGCGACGGTCGTCATCACGCTGACGATCCCCTTCGATATCTCCGGCCAGTGCTGCTTCACCCAGGCGACGGCCGCCCCGAGCTCGGTTTTGATCCACCCGCCGACCTGCTTGACGATCGGGCCGAGGACCGTGGAGAAGACGTGCGCGACCTGAGTGATGGTGTCGCGGAACGCCTTGAAGTGGGTGTAGGCGTAGATCGCCCCCGCGACCAGCCCGGCGACGGCGGCGACGACGATCGTCACAGGGCCGCCGAGGGCGAGCATCGCGACCCTTGCGACCTTCAGGCCCTCCCACAGCTTTCCGAGGCCCTTGACGAGCAGGCCGAACGGGACGAGCAGCTTCCGGGCGATCAACGCGAGCGGGATGAGCGTCGCAGCGAGCCGCGCCGCCGCCGGGTGGGCCTGGAGGAACGCTTGCGTCAGGTGAAGCATGTGCTGCACCGTGTTCAAGACGGCGGCGCCGTAGGGAGCGAACGCCTTCACGAGGTCGACGATGATCCTCGCCAGATCGCCGAGGACATGGAGGACCACCGGCCCCTCAGTGCGCACGAACCCGACGAATTTATGGAAGGCGCCGCTTGAGCCGAGGTGCGTCGCCCACTGCGCGAACTTCGCGGTCATCCCCACCAGCCCGTTCATGATCCCGTGCGACATCGGCGTAAACGCCATCATCAGCCCCGCGAAGCCATGCGCGAGATTCCCGATGATCCGGCCCAAACTGACGATCGCGGGCCCGGCCTCCCGCGCAGCCCATCCGAAGAAGCTCTTCCAGAACGGGGACTGCAACGCGGTGCCCGCCATCTTCGCGAGGGTCACGAAAGCGTTGCCGGCTGCGGCGGTGACGGGCTTGAGGAGCGTCAGCCCGGTGGTGATGGTGTGCGTCCCGGCGACGATGAGGGCGGTGATCTGAGGGTTGAAGGACTGCTGGAAGTTCTGCAACGCCTGGGTCATCGCCTGCCACGCGTGGGCGGCTGCGATCCCCCCCGGGCCGAACCGGTCGGTGAGCTGGCGCTGGAGGAGCTCAAGCTGCTTCAACGCGGCCTTGTGCTGCTTGACGAACGCCGGGACGAACGTCGCGTTAACCTTGTACTGCGCCTCCTGGATCTTCGTCGAGAACGCCTGAATCCCCGTCAACTGGGTCTTCAAGACGAGACCAAAGCTCCCGGCGCCGATCGCGGCGGCACCCAGCCCAGACGCGAGACCCATCACCCCCGCCGTGGCGACAGCGGCGACCGGGACGATCGCGGGGCCGAGACCGGCCGCCGCAAGGGCGAGAACGCCCATACTGCCACCCGCCTTAGTGGCCTGCTCCCCGAGGCGCGTAAGGCCATTCCCGTCGACCTTCGGCTTGACCTCGCGGTGGGCCAGCTTCGAGAGCGCACGCTCCACCGCCTCGATCTCCGTGAGCGTCTTCGGCACACCCTCGACCCCGACATGAGCCTCGACCTTGCGATGGAGCTTCTTGAGCTCCCGTTCCAGGGCGCCCAGCTCGGCGCGCGCCTCGGCGGTCTTCACGCCGACGTTCGCCTGCACCCGCTGGTCCAACTGCTTCAGCCGCGCCTTCGCCTCCTCGAGCCCGGTGAGCTTGACCTTCTCCTCCCGCACCCCGCGCCCCTTCTCGAAGTCCGCGACCTCCTGGCGAGCCTCCTTCATCGAGCGCTGGAACGGCTCACGGTCGAGGGTAAGGGTCGCAGTTACCTCGCCCGCATTGAAGCCCACCTAGCTCACCGCCTCTCGAGCCAGGTCGCGAGTGATGAACTCGCCAACCAGCCACCCGACGAATGCCTGCTGGAGCGGCACCGTGAGGCGGTCGAGATCGGCCCGCGACGGCCGGCCCGCCGTGATCTCCTCGCACGCGTCGAGTAGATCGGCGGTGATCGCCTCGCGCCGCTCCGGGGTCAGGGCGGAGAGCTCGTGGGCGAGGCGCGCCGCTGACGCTCCGGCGACGCGGGCCGGGTCGACGCCGGCGCTCTGAGCGGCACGGCGCAGACCGGCGAGGAAGCGGTTGACCTGGACGACGCTCGGCTCCCGGATCGTGCCGGCCGGACCGTAGGGCGCCAGGTTGAAGTCGAGCCGCGGCACCCGGTCCTCCGAGCTGAAGCCGCGTGCACTGCCTTTAGGGTGTTCGTGAACGGTCATCGGGCATCCTTGCCTTGTCGGAATCTACTGGTAGCGGAGGACGTGCGGTGGCGCGCGGCTGGCGCGCACCCGTTTGTTTGCAGGGCTTTCGTGGTCGCACGGGTGGCGCTTCCCCGTGTCATTCGAGCGTCGTCTCGGCGTTCGCCTCGAGCCACCGTTCGAGCTCGCGGACCGGGACGAGCTTCCGGCGGCCACGGCGCACGATCCGCACCTCGGCAGCGACGTGCTCGAGCCAGAAGTCATGGCCGACGCCGAGCACCTTGCACGCCTCGCCGACCGACAGGGCGAGCCGGGGCACCGTGGCCTCCGCCGAGCTCACGCCGCGGGCTCCTCATGCGAGACGACGATGTGAACGCACTCGTCCCCCGTGGCCGCCGCCCAGCGCTTCTGCGCGACCAAGGTGACGACATGGCGGTCATCCTCGAGGAGCCCGCCGCGCACCAGGCCGTCGAGGACCGCGCGGGCCGCCTTGTCGATATCGAGGCGGGACGGCCAGGTGTGCGAGGGCCGGGCGGGCGCAGCGAACCGGAAGCCCAACCAGACGAGGTACGGAGGGGGCAGCGTGCCGACCTGCGAGCGGGCGACCCGTGCCTCCACGGCCACGGCTTCGGTCCAGTCGTGCTCGTGCGGTGACGCCGGCCGGGAGTAGCGCGAACCGTCACGACGGACGCCCAGGGTCCTCGAGCCCTTCGGCGCGATCCGACCGGCGACCACGAGGCGGACCGGCTGGGATGCGCCGGTTTGGACCCCCGCTGCAACCGTTTCGCCGATTCGGGCGCTTGCGACGTCGGCAGGCTGCGGCGCGGCCTTGTCACCGATCGGGACCGATGACCGATCGGGACGGATAGGTTGGGAAACCTCCCTCATGGGGCGCGTGTGGGGAGGTTTGCCGATTCTGCGGTCCTGATCGGTCATCGGTCCTCGGCGAGTTCGATGTTCTGCCAGGCTCGGTCTCCTCGGAGCTTGCTGCGGGTGCAGCCGAGGTGGGAGAGGGCGTCGCCGAGCGCTTTCGCGCTGACGGGCCGTTCGCCGTTGGCCTCGGCCCACGCTTCGTAGCTCGCGCGCAGGGCTGAGGCTGCCGTGATCCTGCCGTGGGTGACGCGGCCGCAGGCGGTGAGCCAGTCGGCGATGGGGTCGTTTTCGGCGCGGTACTCGGCGGTGTAGCTGCGTACGGCGGCGGGGACGGCGAGGCCGTGGGTCTGCCAGGCGAGGCATCCGCGTACGGCCCAGGCGAGGATCGCGGAGCGTGCCGTCGCGTCGGTCGTGAGCTTGCGTTTCAGCCCGGGGTCCCGCTGTTCGGGCGGCACGACCCTGGTGAACGGGATTTGCACGATCCGCCGCCACATCGCTTCGTCTTGGGCGTTGACGCGGGGACGGTGGTTGGCGGCGAGCCAGAGCTTGAACTGGGGCCGGTACTCGAAGTAGTCCTGGTACATGAAGCGCGCGGTCACGGTGTCGCCGCCGGTGACCTGCTTCAGGAGTCCTTCGGCGAGGCGCTTGCCGTCGTCGACCTCGGTGCCGATGACGAGCCGTGCGCCGGCGAGGCGAGCGATGTCCGAGCGGGTGCCGGCTTCGCCTCTGCGGGCGAGGAAGGTCTCGAAGTCGGCGGTGGCCGCGTAGTCGCCGAGGGTGGCTTTGAGCGCCTCGAGGACCGTGCTCTTGCCGGTCGCGGCAGGGCCGTGCGCGAAGAAGAGGACCTCGTCGCCGGTGTCGCCGGTGAGCGTGTAGCCGAAGGCGCGGGCGAGGAAGGCGAGGAGGTCTTCATCCTCCCCGGTCGCGTCCCGGAGGACACCGGCCCAGCGCGGCGAGGTCGCGTCTGGGTCGTAGTGGACGGGCGCGAGCTTGGTGAGGAGGTCGCTCGGCCGGTGAGGCTGCAGCGCCCCGGTGCGCAGGTTGATGGTGCCGTTCTCGACGTTGAGGAGGTACGGGTCGGCGTCGAGGGCATCGACGTGCGCGATCACTGCCGAGTCGGTCTGGGCGAGCGCGAGCGCGGCCTCGAGCCGGGGGCGGCTCTCGGAGCGGTTGGCGTGCTTCCACAGCTCGTCGCCCTGCTGCCCCAGCTTCGCGGCCTCTTCGCGCATCGTCCGCGTCGTGATCTTCATCCGGCGCATGACCTCGCCGTCGCCGTCGCGGCGCCAGCGCCTTCCGTCCCAGACGTGCCAACCGACCGCGGGGACGAAGCGGATCTCCTCGGCATGGTCGGTGACGAGGCGCTCGGCGTTCCCGACGTCGGTGAGCGGCAGGTCACGTCGGCGCTGGACGGCGATGCGCTCGCGAAGATCGGCGACCGCGACCTCGCTCATGCTGCCCATCCCTGCCGCCCGAATCGCTCGAGTAGCCGGCGCCTGACCTCGACGAACGAGTGGCCGCGGAGCGGCATCGGGTAGCCCCACAGCAGCCCGGCGAGCGTATAGAGCGTCCCGCCGTTTCCACAGGGGTTGTCCCGTCCGTCGTGGAACTTCGCGGCGGCGGTCCTGTGAGTGAATTGTCTCAGACGGTGGAAGCGGCGACCTCCGGCGCCGCGGTCGCGATGGTCGTGTGAGTGGGGATGACGCGGTGGC
>JAABUJ010000371.1_pt1 | contig 91674 bp, 89 predicted proteins | sample 5559131 | NCBI WGS metagenome assembly JAABUJ01 (sample SAMN10711875, study PRJNA513366) | rock metagenome | isolation source: Antarctica rocks | place: Antarctica: Victoria Land, Mt New Zealand nord | collected 2016-01-07
ACGAGTGCGACACACTCGACAGCGTCGATTTCATCAAGGGCAAAGTAGACGGACCCTTGCTTGTTCTCGAAGCCGTTTTGCTCGAAAAACCGCCTCACATCGCTGTAGGCATTCTTCCAAGATGGACTTGGATATAGCTGTTCCAGCATACCGGTATCGAAATCAAAGGTGATTGCGTACACGCGTGACCTTCCACTTCTGCGGTTATGCCCAATTCCAGCAGCGACGGACATCGTCGACCTCCGATTAGTACACCCGCGCCTTGGGCTCGATATACTGTACGTCGTTGGTCATCGTGTAGGTGTGGACCGGCCTGTAATCCACCGTCACCTTGTGGGTGCCGGAGTCGAGCCATGCCAACGTGTGTTTCATCCAGGTCTTGTCGTCGCGGTTCGGGAAATCCTCGCGGGCATGGGCGCCGCGCGACTCCTCGCGGTTGGCCGCGCATTCCATCGTGACTACGGCCTGAGCGATGAGATTGTCGAATTCGAGCGTCTCGATCAGGTCGGAATTCCAGATCAGCGAACGGTCGGTGGTGCGGATGTCGGACGCGCCGCGCCACACGTCATTGATGAGCTTGACACCCTCTTCCAGCACCTCGCCGGTCCGGAACACCGCGCAATTGTTCTGCATGGTGCGCTGCATGGTCAGGCGCAGATCCGCGGTCGGCGTGCCGCCGCCGGCGTTGCGGAAGCGGTCTAGCCGCGTGAGCGCCATGTCGGCGGAATCCTTCGGCAGATCCACCTGCTTCTCGCCCGGCGTCACGATTTCGGCAGCACGCAGGCCCGCGGCGCGGCCGAACACCACGAGGTCGATGAGCGAGTTCGAGCCCAGGCGGTTGGCGCCATGCACCGACACGCAGGCGGCCTCCCCCAGGGCCATCAGGCCGGGCACGATGCTGTCCGGGTCGCCATTGACCTTGGTGAGCACTTCGCCATGAAAGTTCGTGGGGATGCCGCCCATGTTGTAATGCACGGTCGGCAGTACCGGGATCGGCTCCTTGGTGACGTCGACGCCGGCGAAGATTTTGGCGGATTCCGAGATGCCGGGCAGCCGGTCGGCCAGGATGGCCGGGTCGAGATGCTCCAGGTGAAGGTGGATGTGATCCTTGCTCTTGCCGACCCCGCGCCCGTCGCGGATCTCCATCGTCATGGCGCGGGACACCACGTCACGCGACGCGAGGTCCTTGGCCGAAGGTGCATAGCGTTCCATGAAGCGCTCGCCCTCGGAATTCGTGAGATAGCCGCCCTCGCCGCGCGAGCCCTCGGTGATGAGGCAACCGGCGCCGTAGATACCGGTCGGGTGGAACTGCACGAATTCCATGTCCTGTAGCGGTAGGCCGGCGCGCAGCACCATGGCGTTGCCGTCGCCCGTGCAGGTGTGGGCGGAGGTCGCCGAGAAATAGGCTCGCCCGTAGCCTCCCGTGGCCAGGATGGTGAGGTTCGCGCGGAAGCGGTGGATGGAGCCGTCGTCGAGCTTCAACGCGACAATGCCGCGGCAACGGCCCTCTTCCATGATCAGGTCGATGGCGAAATATTCGATGAAGAACTCGGTCTTGGCCCGCAGTGCCTGGCCGTAGAGCGTGTGCAGGATGGCATGGCCGGTGCGGTCGGCCGCCGCGCAGGTGCGCTGGGCCGTGCCCTTGCCGTAGTCGGTCGTCATGCCGCCGAATGGACGCTGGTAGATCTTGCCGTCCTCGGTGCGCGAGAACGGCACGCCCCAGTGCTCGAGCTCGTAGACGGCGTCGGGCGCATTGCGGCACAGGTACTCGATGGCATCCTGGTCGCCGAGCCAGTCCGAACCCTTCACCGTATCGTACATGTGCCAGCGCCAGTCGTCCGGCCCCATATTGCCGAGCGAGGCCGAGATGCCGCCCTGGGCCGCCACGGTGTGCGAACGGGTCGGGAAAACCTTGGTGACACAGGCGGTGCGAAGGCCCGCCCGGGCGCAGCCCACCGTGGCGCGCAGGCCCGCGCCACCGGCGCCTACCACCAGCACGTCGAAGGTGTGGTCCGTGATCGGATAGGCAGGGCCTGCCCTGCCGTTGCCGTTCATCCCGTTGGTGGCCTGGGCCATCGCATCCTCTCCGAAATCGAACGTCGCGCGGCGCGGGCCGACTACCCCTTCAGGTGAAACTCAACCGCAGCACGGCGTAGATGCAGGCCATGCCCACCACGGCGCAGAAGAATAGGTTGGCGGCCAAGGACCATTCCTTGGCGTGTCCGCCATGGACATAATCCTCGATGATGTTCTGCATCCCGAGTTGCATATGGTAGATGCCGGCCAGGATGAAAAGCAGCAGCAGGATTGCTGGGAGGGGACGCGACAATGTCGCGTGGGCGTCCGGATAGGGCTTGCCGAGCAGCGACAGAACCAGCCAGACGAAGCCGACCGTCAGCGGCACCAGGGCCAGCGACGTCAGGCGCATATGGGCGGAGCCGGTCGTACCGGAGCGGGCCGAGCCGAGGTAGCGGACCCGGCGCAACTCCGTACGCATATGATCGGGGTTGTCGCTCATGGTCCTGGCCCTCAGCGCAGCAGCACGGCCAGCGCCCACACCAGCACGGTGAGGACGATGGCGCCGGCGAGCGTACCCTGAGCCAGCCATTCGCGTTCGGGGTGGTCCATGCCGTAGCCGGCATCCCAGATGAAGTGGCGAATGCCGCCGAGCAGGTGGTGGAACAGGGCCCAGGTGAAGCCGAACAAAATCAGGAGACCGAGCCACGATCCCATGAAGCCGGCTGCGGTCGCGAAGGCTTGTGGGCCGCTGGCGGCTGCGATGAGGTACCAGGCGAGCAGCAACGTGCCGGCGTAGAGCGCTATGCCCGTGATGCGATGCACGATCGACATCATCATGGTCAGCATGGGACTGTAGATCTGGAGATGCGGCGACAGCGGCCTCGGGTGCCGCGTCACGCCCGGACGCGATTGCGCATCGGCCATCGTTCGATGTTCCCCAGATCGTTCAGGCGCTTGGGATATCAGACATCGTTGCGGCGCTGCAACAAGACAGTCGGCGTCGCATCCGCGCATGTGTGGCCGGTCGAACCGGGGGCCGAAGGTCCTTTGGGCAATCGAGGGAACGCCGTCAAGGACCCGTGCGATCGGTCGTGAGTGGGTGGGAGAGTCGTCAGAGTACGAACAGAGGTGGACATGCTTCAATCGAACGCCCTGCCTGAGGTCCGCTTTAGGCTGGTATCGGCAGGCATTTGCGGCTAGGAACGCGCGTTCGGCCGCCCGTATTAGCGAAGCGGCTCACATGGTATTGGAGAGCGAGATGGCCGTTCCTAAACGGAAGACATCGCCGATGAAGCGGGGTTTCCGCCGATCGGCCGACGCGTTGCAGCAGCCGACCTATGTCGAGGACAAGGATTCGGGCGAACTCCGCCGCCCGCACCATGTGGACCTGAAGAGCGGCATGTATCGGGGCCGCATGGTCCTGAAGCCCAAGAGCGCCGTGGCCGAAACCGACTGAGTGGACCCTGTCCACCGTCGCGATGACCCCGCCCGCTTCCGAGCAGGCGGGGCTTTTTTATGTCGGCGTCCGACGACGCGGCGTGGGCCGGTTCATAGTTCGCCGGCCGGGGCGTCGTCGACCTCCGACCCAGCGAAGCGGGGCAGGTCATCGGCAACCTCGAACCACGAGATCTTCTGGGCCACGTACACGTGGGCGGTCGGCGGCAGCCGGTCGGGTTCGTCGAAGGCGCCGATCACGATGTAGATCTCGTCGGTATAGCCCTCGGACTCGTAGGACAGCGGACTGCCGCAAGAGCGGCAGAACGAGCGCCGGACGGCGGGTGACGACCGGTAGGCCACCGGGGCCCCGCGCGACCAGGAGAAGCCGGTCGAGCGCCTGAAGCCCGCGAAGGTCGCCAAGGGACCACCGGTCTGCCGACGGCAGAAGACGCAGTGGCAGTGCATGATGCGCAGCGGCTCCGCCGCCTCGAACCGCACCTTGCCGCACAGGCATCCGCCAAGATGCAAGGTCGTCACGGTCCGTCTCCCCTGCCCCGCCCGTCCGCGGCGGTGCCAGGAAGGTCCGGCAGGTCCGGCAGCCCTTCGCAGCAGTCCCCGAGGACGCTCAGCAGGGCACGGGTGCGGCGGGCAGCGACGCGGCAGCGCTGTACCCGGCCTTCGCGCGTCTGCGTCACGAGACCCGACGTCACCAACTGCGCGAGGTGATGGGCGAGCGTCGAGCGCGGGATCTTCAGAGCCCGCTCGACGTCGCCCACCGACAAGCCGGTCTCGCCGGCCTGGACCAGCAACCTGAAAGCCTCGAGTCGTTGCGGGTGGCCGAGGTCTGCGAGGCAACGGGCCGCATCCGCGAAGGACAACCCTGCCCCGTTGCGCATCAGCCGCAGCCCTGCAAGGTCGGTGCGAAGACAGGGGCCGGCATGGCGGCCGGCACGGGCCATGGCGAGCCCAGGCGCACGTACCGATCGATGTCGCCCCGCTCGAGCCCGATATCCGCGAGGTGATGATCGCTCAAGGCCCGCAGGCTGGCGAGGGCGCGCCGACGGTCGCGCGCGGTGCGGAAGAGATCGAACCAATAGCACAGCGGGCGACCCATGACCTTGCTCCTCGCCTAAAAGGACGACACGATTAGATATATGGTCGTATTTGGCCTGTGTCAAGCGTGGGGGCAAACGGTATGGTGCAATTGTCCGAGCCTGGCGTGGAGAGCACATCGGCGAGCGGAGGCTGCCTCTGCGGCGCTGTCCGGTTCACGATCCGCGGTCCGCTGAGGGAGGTGACGACCTGTCACTGCGCGATGTGCCGAAGGTCCACCACGAGCGTCGGTGCCTATACGGCCTGCTCGCCCGAGCACCTCGAAACCAGTGGCCGAAAGCTCAAGTGGTTCCGATCGTCGCCGATGGCCAACCGCGGTTTCTGTTCGACCTGCGGCTCGCAGTTGTTCTGGGTGCCGAGCCACGGCCGGCACATTTCCGTGTCGGCCGGGAGCCTCGACGATCCATCGTGTCTCGCATGGGGAGAGCACATTTTCGTCGATGGCGCTGCTCGGGGGTTGACCTGAGCCTACTGATAGGAATGCGAAGAGGCTTGTCGGGCACCTCGGCGGACAGGCCTGTTCGTTGTGACCGAAGGCCCGCGACGGGCTCCTGCCCAGGGCGCCTAGAACTTATAGTTCAGGCCGACGCGGGCGAGGTCTCCCTCAGTGCGGGTGCGCATGTTGTAGGCGCTGGTGGTCTGGTTAACGACGAGGTTGTGAGCCACGAAGCTCGAATTACCGAGGTCGTAGTGAAGATATTCCGCCTTGATTGTCACGGCGCTCGAATGGAAAAAGTTTAGAAAGGAACTCGTCGGAAGCGCATATTCGATGCCGCCGCCGTAGGCATAGCCGGTCTGGATGTCGCTGTGACTGCCGAAGTACCGCAATTGTGCGGCATTGCCAGCCGTGAACAGCCGCGCGCTCTGAAAGGTGTCACCGTAAGCAAAACCGCCCGTACCATAGATGAGGAACTGATTGAAGGCGTAACCGAGCCGTCCACGGGCCGTGCCGAGGAAGTCAAGACCAGAACGAAAGTTACTGATCGCGGTATTCCCGACGTCATTGATCGCATTCTCAGTTCCGGTCCGAGCGCTGTCGATATAGGCCGCGTCGGCTTCGAAGCCAATCACAATGCCGCTACCGGCTCCGCCGAAACTGCCAAAACCATTGAACTCGTAATTGTAGCCGAACTGGGCGCCAGCCGTGAAACCGTCATCGCTGTTGCGGAACGACGACGGGCGATTTCCATTTGCAATACCGTTATCGGAGGCCGTAGCGGCGGCGATATTGAACTTGGTATTGTTACTGAAGCTGTAACCGCCGTTGATGCCGAAATAGGCGCCGGTCCAGGTGAAAATCGGAGCCGACGGCACGTAGGGCGCGGGCGCCACGCGAGCCGGTAGGTCCGCCGCATGGGCGACACTGACGAGGCCGATCGTGGCTGCGGCGACCGCCACCATTCTCTTCGCGGACATCATCGAATTTGTCTCCAGAGCAGATGCTGAGGTGAATCTTAGTGCGATGGGTCCGGATGGAGCAATCGACAACCGCCCCCTCCGACGAACTTCGCCAAAGCTGTTGCACCCGCGCCACGATTCTGCGGCAGACGACGCCACCATGCGGCAATTTCGCTCCAAATAAGGAGGTCCTTCCCGAAGAGGAGTTAGGAAACGTTAAACACAAGCTCCGCAGTCTGCGACTTCGGCCGGCGTCTTGGGACGAGCGTAAGATTGTCTCGCGCCGGTGGGGCGCGGCCAATCGAGAAGATTGCCGTTTCCGACCGTCGGCCCAAATGCACCGACCGATCGTGGCAGCCCACGGCGGCAAGCTGCGATGAGCGGTGTCTGGAAGCCAGACGTGCAAAGGGCGCCGCGGCCCAAGCCGCGGCGCCCTTGATCCGGAGATCGTATCGACTAGAACTTGTAGTTCAGGCCGACGCGGGCGATGTTGCCTTCGTTCTTGACCTTGAGGCCCGGCTGCAGGTTGACGGTGTTGACCGACGTGTCACGCAGGTTGGAGCTGTCGAGTTCGTAGCGCAGATATTCGAGCTTCAGGGTCACGGCGCTGGAGTGGAAGAAGTTCAGGAACGAGCTGGTGGGAAGCGCATATTCGATGCCGCCACCGTAGACGTAGCCGGTGTTGAATCCGCTTGCGGCTTCGTTGCGTGCCACGCCGTTGAACACGCTCACGACGCGGCTGTCCACGTTACCGTAGGCAAAGCCGCCCGTGCCGTAGATCATGAACTGGTTGAAGGCATAGCCGAGGCGGCCGCGGGCGGTGCCGAGAAAGTCGATGCCCGAACGGAACGAGGCCGTGCCGTTGTTGATCGTCGTGTTGATGGACTTGCTGGTGTCCATGTACATGGCGTCGGCTTCGAAGCCGATCACGAGGCCGCTGCCCGGACCGCCGAAGCCGCCGAATCCGTTCAATTGGTAGTTGTAGCCGATCTGGCCACCGGCCGTGAAGCCGCTGTCGCTGAACTTGGTGTTACCGATGCCGTCCCGGCGATTGGCCGTGGTCGTGAACTCCTGCTTGTTGTCGAAGGCCGCGCCGGCATTGATGCCGAAGTAGGCCCCGGTCCAGGTGAAGATCGGAAGCGGGGCGACGTAGGGGGCCGGGGCCACGCGAGCCGGCAGGTCGGCCGCATGGGCCGCGCCGGCAGCAGCGACCAGCATGGCGGCGGCGGTGATGATTTTCTTCGTGGCAAACATCGAGATTTTCTCCAGTTCGATCTCTGAAGCGACGATATTGCGAAGGGCCGTCGGGGGGCAACCGCTAATACCGTCGGCGTAGCGCGTTTGCAGGTCCTGTTGCTCCCACAGCACAGCTTTGTGGCGAACGGCAGTAAGTTGGCCACAATCCGGCCAGAAACCAAAGTCTTGAGGTCGAATGTGTCTTACCGGTTGGTTAAGATAAATCCCTTTCAGCTCCCTAGAAGCCGGAACCTGGTTCAAGGTTAACCGATCTGGAGCGCACTGACCCGTTTGCGGTGGGCTTCACGGGATCGGCCGGGCTCCGCAAGCTTGACGCACCAGCAGGACGAGGTTCCGGTTGTATTCGGCGGGATCCGGCGTGATCACCGGCCGGCCGTCGTTCAGGGTCCTGCACCAGCCTCGAGCCCGCCCGTCCCCGGTCCGGTCGCCTGTCACTTGTCAGACGGGTCATTGAAAACCATGATGGCTTCCGCTATCCCGAAGCCCAGCGAGCGCCGAGCCGAGCTGATCGTCGGATCATTCTCTTCGGCCTGAGTCTAAACCTCGCCGGAGTTCGGCTCAGGCTCGGTTTCGGTCGTTCGGAACCAAACCCTATGCGCCTCGGCAGACCGGCACCCCGCGCCCCGATTTGGAGGATTTCATGAGTGTCGACAACCAGATCTTGACCACGCGTCAGGGCCATCCGGTAAGGGACAACCAATCGACCCGCACGGTCGGCGAGCGTGGCCCCGCAACGCTCGAGAATTATCAGTTCATCGAGAAGATCACCCACTTCGACCGTGAGCGCATCCCGGAGCGCGTTGTCCATGCCCGGGGCGCCGGTGCCCACGGCTATTTCGAAGCTTATGGCAAGATCGGCGACCAGCCGGCCTCCATGTACACCCGTGCCCGGGTGCTGAACGAAACCGGCGTCAGAACGCCGATGTTCGTACGCTTCTCGACGGTCGCGGGCGCCAAGGAGTCACCCGAAACGGAGCGCGACCCGCGCGGCTTCGCGGTGAAGTTCAAGACGGTCGGCGGAAACTGGGACCTCGTCGGCAACAACCTCAAGGTGTTCTTCATTCGGGACGCCATCAAGTTCCCCGACATGATTCACGCTTTCAAGCCGGATCCCGTGACCAACCGCCAGGAGGCTTGGCGCTTCTTCGACTTCGTGGGCATGCACCCTGAATCGCTTCATATGGTGACGCATCTGAAGTCGCCCTGGGGCATCCCGGCCAATTACCGGGAGATGGAAGGCTCGGGCGTCAACACCTATAAGCTCGTCAACGCCGAGGGCCTGGCGCATCTCTGCAAGTTCCATTGGACCCCCAAGCAGGGCGTCCGCAACCTGACCACCGCCCAGGCGCGCGAGATCCAGGCGCGCGACGTCGGCCACGCCACGCGTGACCTCTACGACAATATCGCCCAGGGCAACTTCCCCGAGTGGGAGTTCTCGGTGCAGATCATGCCGGATGGACCGAACGACCACTTGAGCTTCGACCCTCTGGACGACACCAAGCTCTGGCCGGTCGACCAGTTTCCGTTGCTGCCCTGCGGCCGCATGGTGCTGGACCGGGCACCATCGAATTTCTTCGCGGAAGTGGAGCAATCGGCCTTTGGCACGGGTGTTCTGGTGGACGGCATCGATTTTTCCGACGACAAGATGCTGCAGGGCCGGACGCTCAGCTATTCGGACACCCAGCGCTACCGGGTCGGGGCCAACTATCTGCAATTGCCCATCAACGCGCCGCAGCCCTCGGCTCGCGCCTTCACCAACCAGCGCGACGGCCAGATGACCTATTCGGTCGACGGGGCGCCCAGCGCCCATGTCAACTACGAACCAAGCGTGCTCGGGCAGAGCCTCAAGGAGGCCCCCAAGCCGGCCAGGGAATACCACCAGCCGGTCGAGGGGCGCTTAGGCCGCTTCCAGACGAGCCGGACCACGGACGACTATACCCAGGCCGGCGAGCGCTACCGCACCTTCGCGACGTGGGAGCGCGACGACCTGATCGCCAACCTGGTTGACGACATGAAGGGCTGCCCTGAAGCCATTCGGCTCCGCATGGTCTGGCACTTCTGGCACTGCGACGAGGACTACGGCGCGCGGGTCGCTCAGGGCGCCGGCATCGACCTCGAGAAGGCCAAGGCTCTGCCGCCGCTGCCCGGCCGCGCGGCCCCGCACAAAGCCTTGAAGCACGAGACCTACACGGACGGCTCGACCGCACAGGGCAACAGCACGGTGCCTCGCCAGCAGGCGGCCGAGTAGGCTCGAGCGGAACAGGCTCCCCGAGGGCGAGCGTCGGGGTGCCTGTTCCGAGTTCGGCAGGCGCACGGTCGCCCGCTTTTCCGGCGGGATCGTCCCCGGCGTAGCCGTTCGGTCCGCCCGCCGGCCGCCTCAGCCCGGAGAAGACTTATCGCCTTCCACGGGAAGGGTCAGCAGAACGGCGCCTTCCGATGCCGTGGGAGCGGTGCCAAGACCGCGCTCGGCCAAGACGCCCGCCAGCGCCGGGCCGGGCTCCCGCCGGGAGGTGAACAGGACGGCGCCGCCGACAGGTCGGGCCGCCGCCTCGTTCTGACCGGCGAAGACCGTCCCATAGCCACGTTCGGCCAGCACGGCGTCGACCCGCCGGGCGATGGCGGGCGCCGGATCGACGAAGGCGACCCGCCATGGCGCCAAATGCTCCAATCGAGGCAGTAGCAGGGGGTAGTGCGTGCAGGCCAGGACGATGATGTCGGTCCGCCGTCCGCCGCGATCCACGAAAGCGGGTGCGATCTCGACCGCGATGTCCTCGTCCCGCACGGCCTCGCCCCGCAGGACGGCCTCGGCCAGTGCCGCCAGGCGTGGCGCCCCGACGAGATCGACGTCGCAGTTTTTGGCGAAGCTGCGGACAAGATCGCGCGTATAGTCACGTTCGACCGTGCCGGGCGTCGCCAGCACGCTGATGCGCCGGGTCCGTGACTCCGCCGCGGCGGGCTTGATGGCCGGGACCGTGCCCACGAAGGCGAGGTCGGGCCAGCGGGACCGCAGGGGCGGCAGCACGGCGGTCGAAGCGGTATTGCACGCGATCACCACGATGTCGGGCCGATGTTGCGCGATCAGCCGCTCCATCACGGACAGCACCCGGCCGACGAGGGCCTGTGGGCTGAGGTCTCCATATGGAAAGACGGCATCGTCGGCGGCATAGAGGTAATCGGCTTCGGGTCGAAGCCGGACGATCTCGTCGAAGACCGTGAGGCCGCCAAGGCCCGAGTCGAACACCAGGATGCGGGGCGCGACGGCACGGGGCCGGTTGACGGAGATGAGGGAGGGCACGGTCGACATGGCCCTGTCTAAACAGCCTCGCATGGCTTGCGCTACGGTTGATTTCGCGTTTTCGGAGCCGAATCAACGCTGCTCGATGTTCCGAGTGCGAACGGGTTCGCACGAACCACTCAGCCCAACCGCGCTCGACCTCCACGCCGGCCACCGCAGCAGGCTCGTGCCGCACTCGCACGGGACTTCGAACCTCCCGAACCTCGGACCGAGGCCTGCCTCGGGCTTGCCTCCGGGGTGCGGTGGGACGACCGAGCCAGGTCGCTTCCTATAAGGACAGCCGTACCGATATGACCGACACATCGTTCAGAGCGTACCGCATGGGACGGCTTTATCTCTTGGGGACAGCCCTCGGATGGGGCCTGAACTGGACCGTGCTCAAGTTCGTGCTGCACGACTGGCCACCGCTGTTCGCCCGAAGCACGGCCGGACTGGTCGCGGCCCTCGGCCTCGCCATCGCCGCGGCCAGCCGCGGCGAATCCCTGTGGGTGCCGCGGGACCTCTTCGGACGACTCGGAGTCGCGGCCGCCATCAATGTGTTCGCCTGGATGGGCTTCACGGCTCTGTCGCTGACCTGGCTCAACGTCGCGGAAGGCGCGCTCATCGCCTATTCCATGCCGATCTGGGCCACGCTGCTGGCGTGGCCTCTGCTGGGCGACCGTCCGGGCTGGCGGAGCATCACGGCACTCGCCCTCGCGGCGGCCGGCATCACCGTCCTCATGGGTGGCCCACATCTATCCGGCGGGGGAGGGAAACTGCCGGGCATTTCGTTCGCCCTCGCCGCTGCCATTCTATTCGGTTGGGGAACCGTTCGGGCGCACAAGCCGATCCCCCTCCCGCCGACGGTTCTGACCGCCTGGCAGGTCGGCTTGGGTTGTCTGCCGATGCTGCTGATCAGCCTCATCTGGGAGCGACCGAGAGTCGGGGCCCTCAGCCTCCCGGGCCTGTTGGCCATGACCTACATGGCGGCCGGGCCCATGGCGCTTTGCTATCTGAGTTGGTTCGCGGCCTTGCGACGGCTGCCGACGTCCGTGGCAGCGACCGGAATGCTGCTCGTGCCCATCGTCGGCACGTTGTCGGCTGCGCTTATCCTGGGAGAGCCACTGGGCGTGAGGCAATTGTGCGCCTTCGCGCTCACCCTCACTGGTGTCGGACTGGCCCTGGGTCGGCGTCGAACCCCCACGCCCGTGCTGGCGCAAACGCCCCTCCCGTGATGATCCCCGGCTGCCTCGGCCTGTCCAGGGGGCGATGGCTCGACCCCGCTCGCCATGGTGTCGGAGAGGGGCGCCGACGGGTCGGATGCCGACGCGCGGACCAAAACACGATCGTCGGGAGGGGTTTCGCCGTGGGCCGGGATCGTGCATCCAGGAATCGACCCCGACCGGCGGGGGGCCGTGGAGAAGGACGAGCGGGATGTCGAGCGACGACGCCATGGCGCTGCCATCGCGGGAGGTCCGGGGCCTGACTGGGCCGCAGTGGCGCACCATCGTCCTGGCGAGCCTCGGGGGCGCCCTCGAATTCTACGATTTCATCATCTACGGCATCTTCGCCCAGTCGATTGCGACCGCCTTCTTCCCGACCACCGATCCCCGGGTCTCCCTGGTCCTGTCCTTCTCGGTTTTCGCGGGTGGTTATCTGGCGCGGCCCTTCGGCGGCGTTGTGCTGGGTGCGCTGGGCGACCGCTTCGGGCGGCGCGGCGTCTTCCTGTTCTCGCTCGGAGCCGTGTCGACCGCGACCGTGCTGATGGGGTTGATCCCGGGCTACGCCTCCTGGGGCTTCGCCGCCACGGCCCTCATGGTGGCGTTACGCCTGATCCAGGGCCTATGCCTCGGCGGTGAACTGCCCTGCTCCATCGTCTACGTGGTCGAGACGGCGCCGCGCCGGGCCGGCTTCGCCTGCGGGGTCCTGTTCTGCTGCGTCAATTCGGGCGTCAGCCTGGCCGCACTGGTCAGCCTGGCGCTCAACACAGCCTTGTCGCCCGAGTCGGTGACGGCCTACGGCTGGCGCATTGCCTTCGTGATTGGCGGCCTGACGGGCCTTGCCAGCTACGTGGTCCGCCGCAAGCTGCACGAATCCGCGGAGTTCGCCGCCATGCGCGGCGGGGCATCCCGGACCCCTCTGAGCGAACTGTTCCGCGGCTACCCGGTCGAGGTGCTGGTGGGTATCGGCACCTCGGCCGCGACCTCGGTGTTCAACGGCATGCTGTTCGCCTACATGCCGGCCTATCTCGTGGGCGTGCTGCACTACGACGCCAGGGTGGCCTCGCTGGCCCAGAACGTCGGCCTTATCACCACGTCGGTTGGGCTGCTGGCGGTGGCCTGGCTCGGCGACAGGCTGCCACGGCGCTACTTCCTCGGCCTCGGGTCCGCGCTCCTGGGGCTGCTAAGCTATCCGTTCTTCCGTGCCGTGATCGACCAGAGCGTCCATGTCGTGCCACTGTTCATCGTGGCGGGCCTGGTGGCGGCGCTGATGAACGGCACCTTCGCCATGGTGCTGGCCGACCTGTTCCCGACAAGGGTGCGATTCAGCGGCGTCGCCGTCAGCTACAACATCAGCCAGATGCTGTTCGGCGGCACCGTGCCGCTCCTCGCCGCGACCCTGGTGGCGTCGACCGGGTCGCCCGCCTCTCCGGCCATCGTAGTGGCTTTGTTTTCGACCGTGGCTTTCGGGTCGACCCTGATGCTGAAGCGTTACGGCGGCCGCGTGGCCGAGTCCGCGCCGGGACCCCGGACACCCTCCTGAAGGCCTCACCCGAGACGGGTCAGGCCCGGGAAGGTCTCGATGAGCCAGAACGACAATGTCTGCATGCCGCCGCTGAGGAAAGCGACGCCCGTCAACACGAGGAGTGCGCCGGCAAGCTTCTCGACGGCGCCGAAATGCCGCTTGAAGTGCTTCAGGAAGGCCGTGAAGGCTCCCATGGCCGCCGCCGCCAGAACGAACGGCAGGCCCAGGCCGGCCGAATAGGCGAGCAGCAGCGCTGCCCCATGGCCGACGGTTGCCTGCGAACCCGCCACCGCCAGGATCGCGGCCAGGATCGGCCCGATGCAGGGCGTCCAGCCGAACGCGAAGGCGAGCCCCATCACATAGGCGCTCCACAGCCCCGGCGGACGTTCCACCTCGACCCGCGCTTGGCGGTAAAGCAAACCCAGGCGGAACAGCCCGATGAAGTGCAGCCCCATGACCACGATCGCGGCGCCTGCCACGATCGACAGCACCTCATTGTAACGCCGGAGCAGCGTGCCGAACGCCGAGGCCGTGGCGCCGAGCGCCACGAACACGGTCGCGAAGCCCGCGACGAACAGCAGGCTCGCGAGCAGCGCGTCGCGCCGGGTGCGGGCAGCGTCCCCGCCCTGGAGATCCTCCACCGTCGTGCCGGCCAGGAAACACAGGTACGGCGGCACCAGCGGCAGCACGCAGGGGCTGAGGAACGACAGCAGCCCGGCCAGGATCGCGGCCGGGAACGAGACATGGGTCGGCATGGCGCTCGTGTAGCCCGTTTCGGCGACGGCGGGGAGTCGCGACAGTCTGCCGAAAAATCCGTCGAAAACCGTTGCTCGGGCGCGACACAGACGGTGTTTCGCGCCTCCGCCGCCGCGCCCGCGGTACGGCGCGGGTGGATTCCGCGTTAGATAGGCGATCATCGGGTGGTTCGGTCCACGGGGAGAGCAGTTTGCGTCGATGGATCCTGGCCCTGGCGGCCTCTGCCTTGCTTGCGGTTCCGGCAGTCTCGCCGGCTCGCGCCACCTCTCCCCTTATCGCCAATGGCGACTATCCGTACTGGAAGCTGAACTACCTTCGCTACGACACCACCTACGCGGCCCTCGACGTCCAGGCGCGGCGCTTCGCCTCCTTCCGCTGGGACAACGCCCTCTATTGCCGCTACCGCACCGGCTGGGAAGGGCCCGGGGCCTACCACCTCGGCGACCGCTTGAGGACGCGCCAGGGTTGGGACGGCGGCTATCCGTGGCAGGGCCCGGGCGTGGCGGCCGACCATGATGACGACGAGTCGATGGCGTTCTACCGGGCCAACTACCGCCGCGAATTCGGTCGTGAGCCGGTGTGCGGGCGGGTCCGCCGCCACCTCCGCCGCCACCGCGAGGTGGTGCTGCGGCGCAAGGATTAGACGGGCAAGCCCCGCGGCGGCGGGTCGCGATGCCGTCCCGCAACCTCATCACCGACGTGCCGGGGCTCCGAGTCGGTCACGCCGACGATGCGAGGCTCGGCTCCGGCCTCACGGCCGTGGTATTCGATAGGCCCGCCACAGCCTCCGTCGCCATTCACGGCGGGGCGCCCGGCACGCGCGACACGGCCCTGCTCGAACCCGAGATGACGGTCGAGGCCGTGGACGCCCTCGTGCTGTCGGGCGGCTCGGCCTTCGGGCTCGACGGCATGGGTGGCGCCATGGCGGCCCTCGCCGACCAAGGTCGGGGCTTCGCGGTCGGGCCGACCCGGGTCCCCATCGTGCCGGGCGCCGTGCTGTTCGATCTCAACAACGGCGGCGACAAGGGCTGGGGCCGGCACCCGCCCTACTGGGAGATGGGTTACGCTGCCGTGGCGGCCGCAGAATCCATTTTCGCGCTGGGCAGCCACGGATCCGGGCTCGACGCCACCACGGCCGATCTCAAGGGCGGGCTCGGTTCGGCCAGCGCCCGCAGCCGGGACGGATACTGGGTCGGCGCGCTGGCGGCCGTCAATGCGCTGGGTCAGGCCACGGTGGGCCAGGGTCCGCACTTCTGGGCCGCGCCCTACGAGCGCGACGCCGAGTTCGGCGGGTTGGGCCTGCCGCAATTCCCGCGGGCGGGCGCACCGCCGTTCCGGACCAAGGGCAGCCTGCCGGTCAACACGACCATCTGCGTGATCGCGACGGACGCGGCACTCACCAAGGCGCAGTGCAAGCGCCTCGCCGTGGTGGCGCAGGGCGGGCTCGCCCTGGCGCTGCGCCCCGCCCATGCGGCGCTCGACGGCGACGTGGTGTTCGCGGCCGCGACGGCGACGAACGCGCGGGCCGCCACGGTTGCCGACCTCACCGAGATCGGCGCGCTCGCGGCCGAGACGCTGGCCCGCGCCGTGGCGCGGGGCGTCTACGAGGCCCGTGCCCTGCCGTTCCCCGGCGCGTTGCCGGGGTGGCGGGAGAGGTTCGGCCATCAAACACGGGCGTGACGTCGCGCCCGCCACTCGGCCGCGGTCTGGCCCCAGATGTGGACGTCGTGATCGGCCACAGGCGGCGGGAGGCGCCCGGGGCCGCGGTGGACCGAGCCGAGCCGCTCGGCCAGGGCGATCGAAGGCTCGTTGTCGGGCGCGATCGTGTGGATGACGTCGGTCCAGCCGAGGGCGTCGATAGCCCAATCCATCGTGACGGCGGCAGCCTCGCCGGCATAGCCCCTGCCCCAGACCGGGCGAAGCAGGCTCCAGCCGATCTCGGTGCCGGGCCAGCCCTCGGGGCGCCACGGGCCGACCCGGCCGATCCAGCGCCCGCTCGCCTTCTCGATCACGGCGAACATGCCGAAGCCATGCAGCGCCCAGGATCCCGCCATGGTGGCATGGGCTCGCCAGGCCGCGGCCCGTGGCTGCACACCGCCGAGGTAGCGCATGGCTTCGGCGTCGGCCGCGAGAGCTTCCCAGCCGTCGAGATCACCTTCGATCGGCGGCCGCAGGATCAGGCGTTCGGTTTCGAGGGTCGGTCCCAGCATGCTAGCGTTCGTCGAACTCCTGACCGTGCTGACCGTGCCATGATCACCATCGACACCGCAACCGCCCGCGACATCCCGGCCATCATGCGGCTCGAACGCGGCGATGGCTTCGAGAATCTCGTCGGGCGCTGGAGCCTCGAACAGCATAGTGCAGAAATGGCTCTGCCCGGCTCGCTCTACCTCGTGGCACAAGACGCGGCGGGCAAGACACAAGGCTTCCTCCTGCTCCAGCGCCTCGACGATCCGGACCTCTGCGCGCATCTCCGCCGTATTGCGGTGGCGCAACCCGGCGAGGGCCTAGGCACAGTGCTGCTTCAAGCGGGGCTGGCCCACGTATTCGGCAACACGCAGGCGCATCGCTTCCAGCTCCACGTCTACGTCGACAACGAGCGGGGTCGTCGAGCTTATGTGCGGGCTGGCTTCGTTCAGGACGGCATATTGCGTGACGCACGGCGCATGCCAGACGGGGCCTTCAAGTCGACGCGTGTGATGTCGATCCTGCGGCCCGAATGGGAGGTCGTGGCAGCGATAGGGGCCTCGTGCCCTTAGGATGAGGGAAGCTACGAGGCTGAGGCAGCGCTGCCGCCAGCCGTTCGGCCGCTGGCCGCTGGCCGCTGGCCGCAACAGTTTGCCACTTGGATGGCAAGAGTAGGACGCTCAGCTTTGCGCCCTGGGAAACAAGAGCGATTCGTAGTCCTGCGCGCCATGCAGCACATGCACGATGTGCACTGTATCGGCTCGAACCTGGTAGAAAATCAGGTAGTCGCGGTAGACCCGTCTGCGGATCCCGGCATGTTCGAACCGGGGAAGCAGGGGAAAAGCGAGCGGCATATTCTCGAGTTTCCGGGCTTGGCTTCGCAACCTCCGAACGAATTCCAGCGCGCGGCGCGGGCTGGTCTCGGAAACGTGGTCGCCAATACGCAAGAGGTCGCGTCGGGCTTCATCCGAGAAGGTGACCCTCACTATACCCCGCGTTCCTGGGCCATCTGGCTGTAGCGCAATTCCAGTTCGTCGAAAACGAGGTTGCCCTCGTGCACTCGGCCCGTCTCGATGTCGGCCAAGCCCCGCGCGATCGAGGCGTCCAGCGATGCAAGGCGACGCTCGCGCTCCTCCATCAGGCGCAAAGCATCGCGCAGCACTTCGCTTGCATTTTGATAACGCCCGCTCGACAACTGGCCTTGAACGAACGCTTCGAAATGCTGGCCCAGAGAATAGCTGCTCGGCATCACGGCCTTCCCAGTTTATCATTAGATGATAGATCGTGAGGGCGCTTTGTTCAAGATGAAAGCGGAGCGACAGCCAAGGACTCGCTCGGCGGGCAGCTGCTCACCCGAACCGCTCCATGCGGTAGGGGGCGGGATCGGTGAAAGGCGCTTCACCGGTCATCTGCTCGGCCAGCAGCCGGCCCGAAACGGGCCCCAGCGTCAGGCCATGGTGCTGATGGCCGAAGTCGAACCAGATTCCGTCGTGGCGGGGCGCCCGGCCGATGATCGGCAGCATGTCGGGCAGGCAGGGGCGCGAGCCCATCCAGGGCGCGTCCTCGACGGCCCCGTCGAGCGGGAACAGCCTCTGGGCCGCCGGCAGCGCGCGCCGGAGCTGCACGGGCGTCGGCGGTGCGTCACGGCGGGCGAACTCGGCCCCCGTGGTGAGACGGATGCCGCGGTTCATCGGGGCCAGGAGATAGCCGCCGTCGACATCGAGCACCGGGTGGTTCAGCACCGCATTGCCGCGGGCGCGGAAATGCATGTGGTAGCCACGCTTGATGCCGAACGGCAGCCGGTATCCCAGGGCCTTGAACACCAGGTCCGACCAGGGACCCAGCGCCACGACGATTTCGCGGGCCGCCAGCCAGCCATCGCGGGTCCTGACCCGCCAGCCAGTCGCATCCGCCTCGAGGGTCGCGGCGTCGCCCTGGAGGAAGCGGCCGCCACGCTGCTCGAACAGCGCGTTATAGCGCCCGACGAGTTCGCCCGGGTCCGAGATAGCGCCGGGGTCGCGGAAATGCAGCGCGCCGACGAGGCCTGGGCCGAGATGCGGCTCGCGCTCGGCCAGCGCACCAGGGTCGAGCTGTTCGATGTCGAGAGCGAAACCCTCGAGCCGGGCCGCATCCGCCAGACCTTTACCAAGGCTCTTACGGGTGCGGAACGCCTTGATCCAGCCGACCTTGCGCATCAGCCCGGTGGCGCCGGCCGCCTCCATCAACCGCTCGTGCTCGAGGAGCGAGCGCTCGATCAAGGGGCGGGACGCGCGGGCCATCCGTTCGACGCCGGCCGGCGATGAGCTCATGAAATAGCGCAGCAGGAACGGCGCCAGGCCCGGCAGGGCCGACAGGTGATAGTGCGTGTCCGTCGAGCGGTTCAGCGCGTAGCGCGCCACGGTCGCCAGTTCGCGCGGGAACGCGTACGGATAAATCGAGGAGCGTTCGATCAGCCCGGCATTGCCGTAGCTAGTGCCGCGGCCGGCCGCGGGTTCACGCTCCACCAGCGCCACGTCGCGGCCCCGCTGCTGGAGGTGCAATGCCGCCGACACGCCCACGATCCCGGCGCCCAGAACCGCTACGTCCGCCTTGACCATGCCTATCTCCCGGCGGGGCTCCGTCCGCCCTCTGCCTCTAGGTAATGCAAGGGGCCGACCAATTCAGGAGGTAGCTCGCGCCGGGATCCGCACGCAACCCACCGTCCCGCAATTCGGATGTGTGCAAACGTTTCCGTCGACCCTACATGCAGCGCATGTCAGCAAAATCAAAAACACGCCGCCCCCTGGTCCTGGCCTCGGTGATGTCGGCCATGTTCATGATCGCCATCGAGGCCACCATCGTCTCGACAGCCATGCCGCAGATCGCCGGGCAACTCGGCGACCTGCACCTCTATGCCTGGGTGTTCTCGGCCTTCCTGCTGACCCAGACCGCCACCACGGTGGTGTTCGGCAAGCTCTCGGACCTTTACGGCCGCCGCCCGGTGCTGCTGGTCGGCATCGCGGTCTTCCTCGTGGGATCGACGCTCTGCGGCTTCGCCTGGTCGATGCCGTCGCTGATCCTTTTCCGGCTGATCCAGGGCATCGGAGCGGGCGCCATACAGCCGATCGGCATCACCGTGGTGGGCGACCTTTATTCGGCCCGCGAGCGCGGCAAGATCCAGGGTTACCTCGCCAGCGTATGGGGCGTATCCTCGGTGCTGGGGCCACTCGCGGGCGGGCTCATCATCCAGCACGCCAGCTGGTCCTGGATCTTCTGGATCAACCTGCCGATCGGTCTCCTGGCTGCCGCCGGGTTCGTCGCCTTCCTGCACGAGGACGTGAAGCGCGAGGCCCGCTCGATCGATACGGCCGGGGCGGCGCTGTTCACCCTGGCGATCGCGTCGCTCATGGTGGCGCTGACGGAGGTCGGCACGTCGGGTTCGGCTACGCTCTGGCCGGCACTGCTGTTCGTCATGGCGAGCCTCCTTTTCGTGGTGCAGGAGCGGCGCGCGGCGGACCCGATGATGGACTTCCGGCTATGGGCGCAGCGCCCCATCGCGACCGCCAATGCGGCAACGCTGCTCAGCGGCATGGCGGTCATCGGACTGACCACTTTCCTGCCCATGTTCGTGCAGGGCGTGATGCGCCAGTCGGCTCTGGTGGCGGGCTTCGCCCTCACGACCATGCTGTTCGGCTGGCCGGTCGGCGCCACGCTGGCGGCCCGCAACTTCGTGCGTTTCGGGCTGCGGCCGACGCTGCTGTTCGGCGCCGCCATGCTGCCGCTGGGCGCCGTGGCCTTCGTGCTGCTGGGCCAATCCACGTCGCCCGTGGTGGCGGGCCTGGGATCGGTCGTCATGGGCTTCGGCATGGGGTTTCTGTCGACCGCCGCCATCGTGATCATCCAGGACAGCGTCGCCTGGGCGCAGCGGGGCTCGGCCACGGCCTCGAACATCTTCGCCCGTAATCTCGGCTCGACGCTGGGCGCCGCCGTTCTGGGTACCGTGCTGAACTACGGGCTCGCCCACCCGGGCACCGGCAGCGCCGTCAGCTCGGATCAGTTACGACGGCTGCTCGAGCACCCCGACAGCTTGGCCGGCACCGTCGACACGGTGCGGGGCGCGCTGGCGCAGTCGCTGCACGTCACGTTCTGGGGCATCTTCGGCATTGCAGTACTAACGCTGCTGCTGTCGCTGCTGGTGCCGCGCGTCGCACTCACCGGAGCGCCGCGTGAACTGGCGGCCGAGTAACGCCACGGGGGTGACCCGGCCGCGGCGGTTCCTCGCACACCGCGGGCCCGGCTTGCGCGGGCCCGTGGTCCCCTTTAAGTCTGCAGCTCCCATACGGTCTCGGGCGGAGCGAAGCCTTCCATGTCGATGCCTTCAGGCTCCACTGCGGACTACCTGGTCGACCGCCGCCGTCTCAGGCGCAAGCTCACCTTCTGGCGCTACGTCGCGGCCCTAGTCCTGGTGCTGGCCATCGTAGGGCTCGCGGTCGGTGGCCGCACCCGCATCGCCAACGAGCTCACGCCTCATATCGCGCGGGTCAGGATCAGCGGTCTCATCACGGGCGATGACGAGACCCTGCGCGTTTTGCGCGACGTTGGGTCCTCCAAGGCCTCGGCCCTGATCTTGCAGATCGAGAGTCCCGGCGGCACCACGGTCGGGTCGGAGCGGGTCTACGACGAGATCCGCAAGGTCGCGGCCAAGAAGCCGGTCGTTGCCACCGTGGACACACTGGCGGCATCGGGAGCCTATATCGCGGCGCTCGGGGCCGACCACATCGTGGCCTACGGCAATTCGCTGGTCGGCTCCATCGGCGTGCTGTTCGAATTTCCAAACGTCTCGGGCCTCCTCGACAAGATCGGCGTCAAGGTCGAGGAGGTGAAATCCTCGCCTTTGAAGGCTGCGCCGAACGGCCTGGAGCCCACCAGCGACGCGGCCCGGGCCGCGCTGGCCGCCCTCGTGGCCGACAGCTTCGACTGGTTCAAGGGGCTCGTGAAGTCACGCCGTGACATGACGGACGGCGAACTCGCCGCGGTCGCCGACGGACGCGTCTTCACCGGGCGCCAGGGCCTGCCGCTGAAGCTGGTCGACCAGCTCGGCACGGAGGCCGACGCCGTCGCTTGGCTGGAAAGCGAGCGCAACGTTGCCAAAGGCTTGCCTATCCGCGACTACAAGCCAAAGGCGCGCGGTGGTCCTTTCGGGCTGTTCTCGGCCGCGGCGGGCCTCGCCGACGGTCTGGGCTGGACCGATGCGAGCCGCATCGCCGCGGCGCTGGCCGGGGCCATGCGGGCACCTCGCCTTGACGGTCTCATGTCGGTTTGGCAGGGTACCAACGGCCAATGACGTCCTCGCGGGCGCTCTGGCTGGCGTTCGCGTGACCGAAAGTCGTGGCGCGAGGGTGGGGGCGAAGGTGATCAAGTCGGAACTCGTCCAGCGGATCGCCGAGAAGAATCCGCATCTCTATCAGCGCGATATCGAAAAGATCGTCAATGCGGTCCTGAACGGCATCACCGAAGCGTTGGTGCGCGGCGCCCGAGTCGAGTTGCGGGGCTTCGGGGCCTTCTCGGTCAAGCGTCGTGAGGCGCGGCTCGGCCGCAATCCCCGCACCGGTACCCATGTCGAGGTGCTGGAGAAGGCCGTGCCGTTCTTCAAGACCGGCAAGGAGATGCGCGAGCGTCTGAACCAGCGAGAGGCCGCTCCGCGCGCCGGCGCCACGGACGCGACCTTGGGCGAAGCGGCACCGAAAAGACGGCTCGCTTGATGTTTCTACGCTTGGCACTGCCCCGCATGATACGTGCATGCGTGTCCGGCGCCATGGATCGTGCGACCCCGGCGCGCGTTGAACACCGACGCGCCAAGCATGTGCTTCTGCGGCGGCAGAGGCAGGAGGCAGCGTCGATCCGCCGGAGGCGGCCTGGAGAGCCCTGACGTGAAGACCTTTTTGAAAGCCGTCGTGCTGGTACCGATTGCGATCCTGGCGATCGCTTTCGCGGTCGCCAACCGGCAGGTCATCACCATCTCGTTCGACCCATTCTCGGCCGGTGACCCGGTCTTCGTCCTCGCGGCACCGCTGTTCCTGCTAGTGTTCCTGCTCATCTGCTGCGGCGTGGTGATCGGCGGCATCGCGAGCTGGCTCGGTCAGGCCCGCCACCGCCGTGTCGCGCGGCAAGCGACGGCCGAGGCCGAGGAGGCCCGCGCCGAAGTCGACCGGCTGCGTACCGAACTCGACATCCAATCGCGCAAGGGCCGCGAAGAGGCGCGGCTCGGTGGTGGCTCGTCCGGACAGCTGCCGGCCCTCGCCCTGCACGACGCGATCTGAGCGGCCCGGTTCGTGCGGGTCGTTACCGCCGAGGAGATCGACGCGGTCCTGGATTTTCCGTCTCTGGTCGGGGCCCTTCGCAGGACCTTCGCGAGCGAAACCGAGGCACCGACGCGTCACCATCACCGTCTTGGACCCGAGGGTGGTCGCCAGGCTACCCATCTTCTGATGCCGGCCTGGACGGCGGGCACGCCGGGACCCGATGCCTATCTCGGCACCAAGATCGTGAGCGTCTTCCCGGACAATGGTGGCCTTGGCTTGCCCGCGGTGCTCGGCGTCTATGTACTCCAGTCCGGGGAGACGGGCAGACCGCTGGCAGTGCTCGACGGCACCCGGCTGACGCACTGGCGCACGGCCGCGGCCTCGGCACTCGCGGCCGATTACTTGGCCAGGCCCGATGCCGAACGGCTCGTCCTGGTCGGGGCCGGGGCGCTGGCGCCTTTCCTGGTGCGGGCCCATTCGAGCGTGCGGCAGATCAGGCACGTCGCGATATGGAACCGGCGGCCGGAAGGCGCCGAGCGGCTGGCCGGGCGCCTCGCCGACGAGGGGTTCACGGCCGAGCCCGTGGCCGATCTTGCGCGCGCGGTACGGGCCGCCGACATCGTGTCCTGCGCGACCCTGTCGGGCGCCCCCCTGGTCGAGGGTGCCTGGCTGAAGCCGGGCAGCCATCTCGACCTCGTGGGCGCCTTCACCCTCGCAATGCGGGAATGCGACGACACGGCGCTGCGCCGCGCCCGCGTCTTCGTTGACACCCCGGCAGCGCTGCACGAAGGCGGCGACGTCGCAATGGCGATCCGCGACAATGTACTTCGCGAGGCGGACGTGGTGGCGGATCTCCATGGGCTGTGCCGCGGTGCGCCCGCGCGCGGCGGACCGGACGAGATCACGCTGTTCAAGTCGGTCGGTACGGCCATCGAGGATCTCGCGGCGGCTGTGCTGGCATGGGAGAAACTGGGAAAGCGCTGAGGCCATTGCTGCGGCCGCGGTTCCCGACCTTGCAGGCAGAGACGATGGTCATGCGTGGGTCACGAGCCTTCCGCCTTCCGCCGATGCCGAGGAACGGTCGGCGCCGGGTCAGGGGGATGGAGTGCCGTTCGCAAGCAGGAAGAACGTCTTGCGACCGTTGCCTATTTGTTCTTGACATCGGGCGGCTGATCGGGTCTACATGGTTTCACTGCAGAGATGCGGTTCGGCCCGGGGCTCCTCGCTTCCGGGCCTTTTCTTGGCCGGACGATGCAATGGCGCCGAAAGCCTCCGTCAAGGCGAAGCCCGCCGCCCCGCCCGACGACGCCACGACGGCGATCCGCGAGGCCATCCGGGCCTATGTGCCCGATGCCATCCGCGAACTCGCGCGGCTCGCCCACGAGGCCGCGAGCGAGCAGGCCCGCGTTTCCGCCATCAACGCCCTCATCGACCGCGGCTACGGCGACCTGAAACACGCGCCCGAGGGCGACGACGCGGCCCGTGGCATCACGGTCCGGTTCGTCGCGCCCGCCGAGAAGCTCTGAAAAAAGCGCTGGACTCGAACGCCGCCTGAAGCGGGCGGAGATCCGACGCATCGCGATCCGGGCCGCAAGGCCGCCCTGACACCCCTTCCACGAGCGAGCCGCCATGCCTCCATCCTTTACGGCGGGCGTGCGCGACAGCCCGTCGAACCTGGCGGCCTCGCTCGGCGCCGGCCGGGACAAGGCGGCAGGCGACAGCTTCGTGCTCTACGACCTCGACCGCGGCCAGATCGAGGCCATGTACCGGGGCGACTGGCTAGCCCGCAAGGTCGTCGACATCGTGCCCTACGACATGGTTCGCGAATGGCGCGAATGGTCGGGGCATCGCGAGGATGGGGCGCGGGCCGAGGCGGCCGAGCGACGGCTCGGACTGCGGCGGGCCGTGCAACGCGCCCTGACCCTGGGCCGGCTCTATGGCGGGGGCGCCATCATCATCGGCACGGGCGAGACCGACCCGGCCGCGCTAGCGCGCCCGCTCGACCCCGATGCGCTGCCACGCGGCAGCCTCAAGTTCCTGCATGCGGTGAGCCGCTGGCAGCTCGCCGCCCCGGCGATCGACCGCGACCCTCTGAGCCCCTGGTTCGGCGAGGCGGTCAGCTACGTGGTGGCGCCCGGGCGCGGCGCCTTGCGGCTGCACCCCTCGCGCGTGGTGCGCTTCCTCGGCAACGCCTGGCCCGACCCGAGCCTGGGGGCCTCGGTCTGGTCGGATTCGGTGCTGCTGGCGCTCTACGACGCGGTCCATGCCGTGGCGCTGACCATGGCGGGCGCGACCTCGTTGATGCACGAGGCCAAGGTCGACGCCGTCACAGTGCCGAACCTCTCCGAGCACCTGTCCTCGGCCGACACCACGGCGCAGCTCTCGGCGCGCTTCGCCTATGCGGCGGCCATGAAGTCGATCAACAATCTGCTCTTGCTCGGTGATGGCGAGACCTGGGCACGCCAGCGGATCGACTTCGCCGGCCTGCCCGAGATGGTGCGGACCTTCCTACAGGTGGCCGCGGGCGCCGCCGACATCCCCGTGACGCGCCTCCTGGGCCAGTCGCCGGCGGGGCTTTCGGCGACGGGAACCCGGATGGCAAGTGGAGCGCGGAGGGCGGTGCAGCCCCTGGCAAGGGTCCATTCGTCTTCGTAGCCGGCAACGAGACCGAATGGGAGCAGAAGAAAGAACTCGAGGGGACCGGCGGGCCTCCCCCAGATGTGGAGTCGGAAACCCCCCGGTGTTCAAGCCTGTCCCCGGCATGACGCCTCACGGTGCGCTGTCCAATGTGCCAATCCCGATACCGCCGAAGCCGCTGGAGTCGCGGACAACCGTAGTCGCCCCAGGGCTGAGCGGTTCGCTGCCACCGCGTACCTCAGCATCCTCGCCGGCCGCATCTCAATCTACCTCTAATCAATTTGACCCAGGCTCCACATCGCCGTTGCCACAGATGCCGCCCCGACTTCATCAGGGCCAGCAGGACAAGCACATACCCGGTACGAATAACTACGAATTGGGTAAAAGCATTCTTGACTATCCCGATCCACAGAGGTTGCTCAATCAGCACGCTGGAACGACCACCTCAGTCAACAAAGTCCCCCTGGGTCAGCCGGGATCGAAGGAGCGTGTCGACTTTGGACAGATCATCGGCCGTTTTCGTGACGAAATGTCCGGCTCTTATGTTCCGACAGTCCGGGGCATGATACATTACGGGAAGCAAGGCGCCCATATCGTACCAATCGAGCCTTGATGTAGAGGGGGAGCGTCGAATGACAGAGTACAGAGAGGAGGTGCGCTTCATTCTGGCCTTGAATGGGGCGCTCATTGGAGAGGTCACCGCAAATATGCGTGCGATTACAATACGAAGGGATAGAAATGAACTTTGGACCAGGTTCATATTCTACCGTTCTCCGAGCGAAGATGAAATAGAAGCAATGGGTTGCATCGGCACCGAAGTGCTCTCCAATTTCCGAGACGAGAGTGGATCCGAGAATTATGAAGTGATGCCGAGCGGCCGCATCGAAAGGCAACCGAACGAGTATCTTGTCTTCAAACGGAAAGAAGAGGAGACGCCCTAAGCACGTGCAGTTACACCGTGCCCCTGACGACCGTGGTGCGCACGCCTGATACACGAGGCCAAGGTCGACGCCGTTACGGTGCCGAACCTGTCCGAGCACCTCAGCTCGGCCGAGACGACGACGCAGCTCTCGGCGCGGTTCGCCTATGCGGCCGCCATGAAATCGATCAACAACCTGCTTTTGCTCGGCGACGGCGATAGCTGAGCCCGGCAGAGCGTCGACTTCGCCGGCATCCCTGAGACGGTGCGAACCTTCTGCAGGTGGCGGCCGGTGCCGCCGATATCGGGGCTCACGGAGATGACCCCTCCAGCGCCTTTTCCCGAAGAGGCGAGGTCGAGACCAGCGTCATGTTCGTGGGTGCCCGTCCCGGTGACGCGCTTCCTGGGCCAGTCGCCGGCGGGTCTGTCGGCGACGGGCGACAGCGAGACGCGCAACTACTACGACATGATCTCGGCCCGCCCGGAGATCGATCTCAGGCCGCAACTGGAGCGACTCGACCGGCTCATCGCCCGCTCCGAGGGGATCGACCCGGCGGCGTTGACCACTCGAATTCCGGCCGCTGTGGTAGCTCAACGCCGCCACGAAGGCCGCGCTGGCGCTGTCCAAGGCGAAGGCCACGCAGGTCTACGCCGGGCTTAACCTCTGGCCGGCCGCCACCACGGCGCGGCTCGTGGAGGCGCAACTGATCGAGGACGGGACCTACCCCGGTGCGGAGGGGATCTTCGCCGAAATCGAACGGGCGGGAGAGGTGGGGGCCGAACTTCGCGGCGCGGGTGAACGGGACGCGCTCAGTCTGGTCGCCGACTACTCCCCGGCGCAACCCCGCGATCCGCATGGCAAGTGGACCGCGGAGGGCGCTGAGCCTTCCCATCCAGCTCAGAGGAGTGGGATCCGTGCGGGACAGGACAGCCGGAGCGGTTGCTTGTCCTCCTACGTCGATCCGGAGCAGCGGGTCCGCCCCGATCGTTCGTTGAGAACGATCCGAACTTTGGTGGACGAAACGCCGTCATCGCTGGGCTACGAGGCTGGCTGTGATCTCCTAGGCGGACCTCGTTATTGTCCTCGCAGCATCTCGAAAATTGCCGGAGTGGCGGCGGAGGGGCTTTTAATATCGATGCCGCTGCAAACTGCCGTTGTCCCCTCTCGATCGCGATGCGATCTACATTGCTCAGGTGGAATATGCCGATCCTGAGTGGGACTTCCATATGGTCGGGCCATCCGACTACGACAGAGCCGTCTTCGATCCAATGCAGAACGTCTCCTTCTCCTGCAAGGCCTGCGCCTACGTGTTCTTCGATGCGGCCTATGCAGGTCACGAGATTGTGGACGACTGCATCCCATTTGATCTCGATGCGGAGCAGTATATATTTCGACATCGTTGTACAACCAGGATAAGAGGACAGGACTGATTCTGGGCAAGATCACCTCGCTTTAACTGCCCTGTCCCATTCTGACAGTATCGCGCCGGACACCATAGGACGCACCGATGCAACCGTGAGCTACGGCGTCCCCCATACGCTGAACGTGCGGCGACCTATCGGACAGCCTGATCCCCGGCCTCGGGGCGGTCAGCTACGAGGTGGTGGCGCCGGGGCGCGGCGCGCTGCAGCTCCACCTCCGCGCGTGGTGCGCTTCCTCGGCAACGCCTGGCCCGACCCAGCCTGGGAGTCACGACGCCCTGACCGGCCCCGGCTCCGGCTCCGGCGAAAACATCCGGCCGAAAGGGACGACGGCGGCCATGGCATCACGGTCCGGTTCGTCGCGCCCGCCGAGCGATCTCGAGATCGCGCTGCCGGACGCCTTTCGGCCGCTGTTCCAAGGAGCGCGCTACAAGGCATTCTACGGCGGGCGCGGCTCCGGCAAGTCGCATTCGGTCGCCACAGCCCTCGTACTGATGGCGGCGGAGCGGCCCTTGCGGGTGTTGGCGGCGCGCGAAATCCAGCGCTCGATCCGTGACTCGTCGAAGCGCCTGCTCGATGACCGCATCGCGGCGCTGGGCTTGCAGGGCCGCTACCGCTCGACCGCCGAGGCGATCCGCGGGCGTAACGGCTCCCTGTTCCTCTTCGCCGGGCTGCGGTCGAACCCGGACTCGATCAAATCCATGGAGGGTGTCGACATCGCCTGGGTCGAGGAGGCCGCGACGGTGTCGCAGCGCTCGCTGGACATCCTGGTGCCGACGATCCGCAAACCCGGCTCGGAACTGTGGTTCACCTGGAACCCGCGCCACCCCTCCGACCCGGTCGACGCCATGTTTCGCCGCGGGCCGCCGCGGCCTGATGCCATCCTGGCCCGGGTGAGCTACGCCGACAACCCGTGGTTCCCGGCCGTGCTCGACGCCGAGCGGCTGTGGGACAGGTCGCGCGACCCCGAGAAATACGCCCACGTCTGGGAAGGCGCCTACCAGCTCCACGCCGAAACGCGCGTGTTCCGCCGCTGGCGGATCGACAGCCTCGCTGTACCGCAGGGCGCTCGGCCCTACTACGGCGCCGACTGGGGTTTCGCGGCCGACCCGACCGTGCTGGTGCGCTGCTTCCTGTTCGACGGGTTGATCTACATCGACCGCGAGGCCTACCGGGTCGGCTGCCCGATCGGCGAGGTCGGGGCTCTGCTCCGCAGCGTCGAAGGAACGCACGGAACGAAAGCCTGGCCCATCACGGGCGACAGCGCCAGGCCCGAACTGATCGACCATCTGCGCCGCGAGGGCTTCCGCCTCAGGCCTTCGATGAAGGGCAAGGGCTCGGTCGACGAGGGGGTGGCGTTCCTGCAGGGCCACGACATCGTGGTCCACCCGGACTGCCGGCACGCCATCGACGAGCTGACGCTTTACGCGTACCGGACCGACCCGCTCACCGGCGACATTCTGCCGGTGCTCGAGGACCGCCACAACCACGTCATCGACGCGTTGCGCTACGCGCTCGAAGCCGTGCGGCGCTCCGACTACCGCCTCCTCACTCTCGTGTGACGACCCTCGTCTTTCCCGTCCGGGGAGGGACGAGCCCCCGGCCCCTCCCTCCCATCCTGCGAGCCCGCCATGCCTCCATCCTTTACGGCGGGCGTGCGCGACAGCCTGTCAAATGAACAAACGAGGGTGGACGCCTGAGCAGGTCGAGGAAGCCGTCGCGGGCGGAAGGCGCTTTCCCGCTTCAAACCGCATCAACCCAGAAAACGGCGCGACTCGATACGTGCACCCAGAAAATGGTAGGTCAATCGTCATCGACACTCAGACAGGCGAAATCATTCAGCTTGGAGGGGATTATTTTGACCACTAGCCAGACTATATACATTCCCTTGTTAGAGGAGGGAACCGACGTTTCGAGACCAACGCAAGGAGTGAATTTGGGGAACAATGTTTTTATGGTCATGCCGACAGATGATTATGACCCGGAGGATGAGACATGGCAATTTTTACCAGGCAGTGTTGTTGTATGCGAAGAAAGGTGCGGCAGTATTGGCCCAATATTGATTGCAAAAAGAACACGTAATGAATAATAACGCTGATAACGCGTGAATCCGGAATAACGCCAGCGGCTTCAAATGGGGCTGTCACTGGTGCGGCACCAAGGATCCAGAAAGATCGTCGGGCACTTTCGTCGGCGATCACCAGCCTCCGACGGCGGTCATCCCGGGTGACGGGCAGCAGCTCATCTATCCTCATTGCCAGAAATGTAGTAATCGGCAGGGAGGATACATCGAAAGTTTCAAACAGCGAGGTTATGGTCCATGAAGGCCATCAAGTCGAACGGAGGCCCGTTGATCGGGCTCGATCGCGACCACATGCGGCTCTGGACGGGGATCGACGGCAAGGGCTTCATCGGCGACGACGCGCCATTTAGCAACGATTACGAGGCTGGCTGTGATCTCCTAGGCGGACCTCGTTATTGTCCTCGCAGCATCTCGAAAATTGCCGGAGTGGCGGCGGAAGGGCTTTTGATATCGATGCCGCTGCAAACTGCCGTTGTCCCTCTCGACCGCGACGCGATCTACATTGCTCAGGTGGAATATGCCGATCCTGAGTGGGACTTCCATATGGTCGGGCCATCCGACTACGACAGAGCCGTCTTCGATCCAATGCAGAACGTCTCCTTTTCCTGCAAGGCCTGCACCTACGTGTTCTTCGATGCGGCCTATGCAGGTGACGAGATTGTGGACGATTGCATCACTTTCGATCTCGATGCGGGGCAGTACGTATTTTCGACATCGTTGTACAACCAGAATAAGAGGACAGGACTGATTCTGTGCAAGATCACCTCGCTTTAGGAGGCCCCAAGCTTTTCTCCCAGCACCAAACCGTTCTATACGCTTCAGGAATAATCAGAACAAGGATACCACGTTCATCCCATATCGAAGATGCTGGACTCGATCGCGAAGGCGTTGCCGATGCCATCAGGAAGGACCTGTCGAATTGATCGGTAGCTTCATCAGCCGGGTTGTATAAAGGCGGCGTCATAGTAGATGGACGGCGGATTGAATACAACGCCTTCAAATTTTCTGATGGAGAGATCAATGTGGGGAGAATCATCGTCCCATGAAGACTTGGGTGGACGGCCCTTGCGTGATGCAGAGCGAGACTTAATCATTGCGATGCTCGGTGGGGAGAAGACCGTTGAACTCGACAAGCTCCGCGTGAACGACGCGGTGGACGGAGATATGGGTGGGATCAAATTTCTGAAACTGAGACAATCCGAACATAGCTTTGGAAGAGCTATCGCAGAGGCTCAGTATGTCGATGCAGACGATATTCTGGTAAGCGTCGTCTTGAATATTGACAAGAGCGGTGATCTTCTTGAGTTGGATTTTTGGAAAGTCGATTTCAGCCCGTTGCAGATTTACCCGAAGGTCACTCAAATCAAGCTAGTGAACAAATCATAGGACAACGCTGACGACCGCCGCACGGTAGGTTGAAGAACTATGGATCCCCCATCCATCGTCCCAACTCATATTTGTGGAGGAACGTAGCGACCCGCCCAACTGCTACGACATGGTGTCGGCCCGCCAGGCGATCGGCCTGAGACCGAAGCTGGAGCGCCTCGACCGGCTGATCGCCCGCTCGGAGAGGATTGATCCGGCGGTGTTGATCTCGCGTTCCGGCCTTTATGTTCCGCATTTGTTCTTGACACCGGGCGGCTGATCGGGTCTAGATGGCTTCACTGCAGAGATGCGGTCGGGCCCGGGGCTCTTCGGTTCCGGGCCTTCTTCTTGGCCGGTCGACGATCAGGCGACCCGCATCCGGATCAGCGCTCCGGCCACGTCCACCCCAGCGTCGCCTCACCCTCGACCACCGTCTCGCCGAGCCGCTTATCCAGCACGAAGGCGCGGGCGTCGGGCACCGCCTCGAGCGCCGCCACCAGCGTCGGCGCGTGCGACACGACGATCACCTGCGAGCGCACCGCCGCCGCCGCGATGAGCCGGGCCAGCGGCGCCAGCAGGTCGGGGTGGAGGCTCGCCTCGGGCTCGTTCAGCACCATGAGGGGCGGCGGTCGCGGCGACAGCAGCGCCGCCACGAGCAGCAGGTAGCGCAACGTCCCCTCGGACAGTTCGGCGGCCCCGAGCGGGCGCAGTAGGCCGTGCTGGCGCATCAGCAGCTCGAACAGCCCGTCGTGGTCGGCCACCGAGACGGCAGCGCCCGGGAAAGCATCCTCCACCGCGGCGTCGAGCGCCTCGGCGTCGCCGATCTCGCGGATGGTCTGGAGCGCCGCCGCGAGGTCCGCGCCGTCGCCCGCCAGCACCGGCGTGTAGGTGCCGACCTGGGGCCGGCGCGCCGGCGCGTCGCGGTCGGTGCGGAGGTGGTCGTAGAAGCGCCAGGCGCGCATCCGCTCGCGCAGCAAAAGGAGTTCGGGTGCCCCCAGCGGGTCGGCGCTATGGGTCATCATGCTGCCGGTCGGGGCCAGTTGGTCGGCGGTGCGGCGCCACTCGCCCTTGTCGGACAGGACGCGCACAAGCGGGCCGTTGCGCAGCGCGAAAGCGTTGCCGCGCCCGAGTCGCTCGCCGGCCCACTGCGCCTCGGCCTTGATCTCGGGGTCGCGGTTGAACCGAGTCTGGCCGGGTATGGGGAGGCCGAGGTCGATGGCGTAGCCGTAGTCATCGTCAGCAAAGCCGAGCTTGAGGCTCACGGGGCCTTGTCGGGCGAGACCCTGCACCGGCTGCTCGCCACGGGTCATGGCCCGGGACACGGTCGCCGGCCCGGCCCACAGCGTCGACGGCAACCCGCCCTCGGCCGCCAGCGACTGGACGACCCGCCCCTGGGCCACCTCGGCCAGGAGGCGCAGCGCGCGATAGAGGCTCGATTTCCCGCTCCCGTTGGGGCCCGTCACGACATTGAGCGGCCCGAGCGCCACCCGCACGTCGCGCAACGACCGGTAGCCCGCGATGGCCAGTGCCGACAGCATGGATGCCTCGCCTGAGGGCGGTTGAAGACCGCGCCAGCATAGCGGCCGGGCTGCCCGGCGCGGAAGAGCGGCCGCGGCACGCCCGTCGATCCATCGGCTGCCCGCGGCAGCCCTCGCCAGGAGACACGATTCCATGTTGATCCACGACAAGGCGACGCCGCTGTCGCGGCGGCGGACGCCCGAGGGTTTCCTGCAGATGCGGGCCCGCATCGGTCGGGCCGGCATCCAGGATTACCGGGCGGGCGAGATCGGCGGGCCGGCCGGCGCCGCCTCCGACAGCCCGGTCCGGGTCTATCGCCCACCGGCAGAAGTGTTCGACCCCGCCAGCCTCGCGTCCTTCGCGGGCAAGCCCGTCACGCTCGACCATCCGCCCGCCATGGTGGACAGCAGAAACTGGAAGCAGGTCGCGGTCGGTCATTCCGGCAGTTCGGTCGAGCGCGACGGCCAACACCTCGCGACCGATCTCGTCGTCACCGACGCTGCGGCCGTGGCCAGGGCGGAAGCCGGCAGCGAACTGTCGAACGGCTATTGGGCCGATTTCGACTTCACGCCCGGCCTGACCCCGGAAGGCGAGCCCTACGACGCCGTGCAGCGCAATATCCGCGGCAACCATGTCGCCCTTGTCGACCAGGGCCGCTGCGGTCCGAGCTGCACGATCGGCGCCGTGGGAACCGTTGGCGCGAGCGCCGACGCCGCAACGGCCGACACCGCCCGCGGCACGGCCGGTGTCGCCGCGACCGCGGTGCTCGACTGCCCGCCGGGCGACGCCACCGCACTGGTGGCCCGCCTGGAGGCCGACATCGCGGCTCGTGAGGGCGAGCTCGCGGCGCGCGACGGCGAGATCGCGGCCCTGAGGGCCCGCGCGGCCGCCGATGCCGCCTCCCTCGACCGCCGCGCCGCGGAGCGTGGCGCCGTGATCGATGCGGCGCGAGGCATCATTGGCGCCGGCTTCGACCCGAGCGGCCTCGATCTCGGCGACATCCGGCGTGCCGCCCTGGTGAAGGCGCTCGGGGCGGATGCCGTGCGCGGCCGTGGCGACGATTACGTGACGGCGGCCTTCGATACGGTCGCGATGCTGCGCGGAGCCGCCGGCGCGGCGGCCGTCAACCCGCTGGCCGGCCAATTGGCCGGCACGGCCGCAAGCCGAGAGACCCCCGCCTCCGCTCTCCAGGCCCGCAACGCCTACCTGGCCCGCGCCTGGAGGCCCGACCTCTCCCAAGGAGACCGCTGATGCCCGCCGTCCAGACAAGCTACAATAATTTCCAGTCGCCCGGTTACCTCGGCATGGTGGCCAATGGCGAATGGGTGACCAACATCGTCTCGCGCGTGGTCGACCCCGCCGCGACCGCGGCGGTGGCGCCCGGCGACCCCGTGCTGCAAGGCGCGTCCGAGCAGCTCGTAGTGTCGGCCAACGGCGGCAGCGGTGCCTTCCGCGGCATCGCAATCCGCGACGCCACTCTGCCCCCGACCGCGGGTGATGTCTTCGCCCCGACCGTGACGGTCGGCGTGATGACCAAGGGCGTGGTCTGGGTCAACGCCACCGCCGCGGTCTCGCCCGGCCAGCCGGTCTATTTCACCGCGTCGGGCCAGCTCACCCCCGTGGCGACCGGCAACACCGCGATCTCCGGCGCCCTGTGGGAGAGCGCCACCACCGGTGCCGCCCTGGCCAAGCTGCGGCTCGGCTGATCGCCGGATCGCGCACCCGTCCCTCTCTCCTTCCGTCAGGACCACCCATGCTCCGCGCAACCACCGACGCCCAGGCGGCGCTCGGCTTCCTGCTCTCGCAAGTCACCAGCATCGAGAGCGAAGTCTATGCGATCCGCTATGCCGACATCCAATATCCGCGCCTCGTGCCGGTCGACACCTCGGCCTACCCATGGGCCAAGACCGTCACCTATTTCACCTACGACCATGTCGGCCAGGCCGACTGGATGAACGGCGACGCGAGCGACATGCCCTTCGCCGAACTCAGCCGCACCAAATACGAGACGACCGTGGAATCGGCCAAGATCGGCTACCGCTACTCGCTCGAGGAGGTGAACCAGGCCATGATGATCCCTGGCATGAACCTCAACGCCGACAAGGCCGCGGCGGCCAAGCGTGCCGCCGACGAACTGGTCGAGCGGGTGGTGATCTCGGGCGACAGCCGCAAGGGCTTTCTCGGCCTCGTCAATCAGACGGTGGTGCCGCAACTGGCGGTGCCGAACGGCGCCTCCGGCTCGCCGCTCTGGACCCAGAAGACGCCGGCCGAGATCCTGGCCGACGTCAACAACGCCCTCGTGGGCGCCTGGTCGGCCTCGAACCAGGTGGAGTTGCACGACACGGTGCTGCTGCCCGTGGCGCAGTTCGGCACCGTGGCGTCGACGCCGCGTTCCGCCACCTCCGACACCACCATCATCACCTATCTCCAGCAGAACAACGTCTACACCTCGACGACCGGCCAGCCGCTGACCATCCGGACTGTTCGGCAACTGGCGGGCGCCGGGGCGGGCGGCACCAACCGCATGATCACCTACCGGCGCGACCCGCAGGTGCTGAAGTTCCACATGCCGATGCCGCACCAGTTCTTCCCGCCGCAGGAACGCATGCTGGAATTCATCATCCCGGGCATGATGCGGCTCGGCGGGCTCGATGTGCGCCTGCCGCGCGGCATGTCCTACAACGACGGGATCTGAGCCATGCGGGCCCGCGTGACCAACCTCGGCCGCGCCGCGCGCGGTCTCCAGACCAGCGCCGGCGGCACCGCCATGCTGGAACCCGGCGCCTCGGCCGATCTCGACCTCGCCGACCATCCGGTGCACGAGGCCTGGGTGGCGGCGGGCGAGGTGCGGGTCGATCGCCTCGCCGAGAGAGAGGCGAAGCCGGACGACACGCCCCTCGCCCGACCGCTCGACAAACCTCCGGCCCGCGGCGCGGGTCCACGAGGCCGTGACGGCTGAGCGGATCCTCGGCCGCTCCGGTTGTCGTCCGTCATCGGTTCGCCCGCACCCACCGCGGGCCAACACTCTCTCCCGCCAGCGGGAGACAGCCGCACGCGCCTTTGCGCCCCCCAACCCTTACGAGCCCGCCATGCCTCCATCCTTCACGGCGGGCGTGCGCGACAGCCTGTCGAACCTCGCGGCCTCGCTCGGGGCCGGCAAGGACAAGGCCGCGAACGACAGCTTCGTGCTCTACGACCTCGACCGCGGCCAGATCGAGGCCATGTATCGGGGCGACTGGCTGGCCCGCAAGGTCGTCGACATCGTGCCCTACGACATGGTTCGCGAATGGCGCGAATGGTCGGGGCACCGCGAGGACGTGGCCCGGGTCGAGGCGGCCGAGCGACGGCTCGGGCTGCGCAAGGCGGTGCAGCGCGCCCTGACCCTGGGCCGGCTCTATGGCGGGGGCGCCATCATCATCGGCACGGGCGAGACCGACCCGGCCGCGCTGGCCCGCCCGCTCGACCCCGATGCGCTGCCACGCGGCAGCCTCAAGTTCCTGCATGCGGTGAGCCGCTGGCAGCTCGCCGCCCCGGCGATCGACCGCGACCCTCTGAGCCCCTGGTTCGGCGAGGCGGTCAGCTACGTGGTGGCGCCCGGGCGCGGCGCCTTGCGGCTGCACCCCTCGCGCGTGGTGCGCTTCCTCGGCAACGCCTGGCCCGACCCGAGCCTGGGGGCCTCGGTCTGGTCGGATTCGGTGCTGCTGGCGCTCTACGACGCGATCCATGCCGTGGCGCTGACCATGGCGGGGGCGACCAGCCTGATGCACGAGGCCAAGGTCGACGTCGTCACGGTGCCGAACCTCTCCGAGCACCTCAGCTCTGCCGACACCACGGCGCAGCTCTCGGCGCGGTTCGCCTATGCGGCAGCCATGAAGTCGATCAACAATCTGCTCTTGCTCGGTGATGGCGAGACCTGGGCACGCCAGCGGATCGACTTCGCGGGCCTGCCCGAGATGGTGCGGACCTTCCTGCAGGTGGCGGCGGGGGCGGCCGACATCCCGGTGACGCGGCTCCTGGGCCAGTCGCCGGCGGGTCTGTCGGCCACGGGCGACAGCGACACGCGCAATTATTACGACATGATCTCGGGCCGCCAGGAGATCGACCTCCGCCCGCAACTGGAGCGTCTCGACCGGCTCATCGCCCGCTCGGAGGGGATCGACCCGGCGTCGCTGACCTTCGCGTTCCGTCCGCTGTGGCAGCTCGACGCCGCGACGGCCGCCAATGTGGCGCTGGCGAAAGCGCAGGCGACGGCGGTCTATGCGGGGCTGGGTCTGTGGCCGGCTGCGACCACGGCGCGGCTCGTCGCGGCGCAACTGATCGAGGACGGGACCTATCCGGGCGCGGAACCGGTCTTCGCCGAGGCGGAGGCGGGAGGGACGGGGGCCTACCCCGCCGGCCCGTCCCCCACCCTCGACTTCGACCCCGGCCAGCCGCGGAGCCCGGACGGGAAATGGACGACGGGGGGTGAGGGCTCGGCCACTCCCGTCGGGTTCCACATGGAAAGGGAACGGCGCAGGAGACGGGAGAGAAGGAGAAGGGAACGGGCCGCGGAGGCCCACCACGCTGAACCCGCAGAGCAGGGCGACCCCTCACGCACTGGTCGTCAGAAGGTTCGGCCGGCGCAGCAGCCGAATGATCCTCGATCTCCGACGATCGCACCAACCCCAGAGCCCTCAGCGTCTCCACCTTCAACCAGCTCGTCGCTGGCCCACCCGCCACCATCAGCCATCCTCAAGCCTGATGGGATTCCTAGTCACTGGATTGAGAAGCCCTCAGATAAAAAAAGCGGAATAAGGTGGACTGATCCGGATAATCCCAATAACTACGTTCGATTAATGCCCAGTAATCCGGATAGCCCCTTTGCTCATCAACGAGTTCCCTATATCATCCGTCAAAATGGAAGTTACAGGGACGTGAACGGGAATTCGATAGGCGGGTCGATGCCCGCGCAAACGCCCGAGGCGCACATCCCGGCTGATCAGTTCATCTTCACGGGACCATGATTTCTGTGGCAGTCCGCCATGGCGCTTGATTCGTCGGAGGTCAAGTTGGCAATAGATATGAAAGCTTGGAAACAGCAAGTTATCGGTGAGGTAATGGGTATTGCTGACGAAGCGCATCAAAGAACCTCATGGTTTGGAGTAGGGCCGTGGATCAATAGCCCAGACGAGCAGTTCTGTAGGTTCTTCGACGATGCAGACGTTCCTGAGTTCTTGTCGCGAGCCAATAATAGATTGAGTGACGAACAGGCGCTGCATCTCACCAAATTGAACGTCATGATGAGAAAATTGTCTGATAATACTCTCGACATTATCAAGCCGGAAGACCTGATCGACGATCCGCGATGGCAGGAGATACGCAAACAGGCATCAATCACTCTCGACGCCATGTCGGAGAATGATTGAGCAGGCCACACAATGCGGTCCTAGAATTCCCGGATCCATAGCTTCGGTCGACCGCGATCCCTTGAGCCCTTGGTACGGGGAAGCGGTCGCTTACGAGGTCGTGGCGCCCGAGCGCGGCGCCCTGCAGCTCTATCCGTCGCGCGTCGTGTGCTTTCTCGGCAACGCTTGGCCCGACCCGAGCGTCGCGGCGACCGTGTGGTCGGACAGCGTGCTCTTGGCGCTCTACGACGCGGTCCACGCGGTGGCGCTGACCACGGCGGGTGCCACGAGCCTGATGCACGAGGCCAAGGTCGACGTCGTCACGGTGCCGAACCTGTCCGAGCACCTCAGCTCGGCCGACACGACCGCGCAACTGTCGGCGCGCTTCGCCTATGCGGCCGCCATGAAATCGATCAACAACCTCCTGCTGCTCGGCGATGGCGAGACCTGGGCCCGGCAGCGGATCGACTTCGCCGGCCTGCCCGAGATGGTCAGGACCTTCCTGCAGGTCGCCGCGGGCGCCGCCGACATCCCGGTGACGCGATTGCTCGGCCAGTCGCCGGCGGGGCTCAGTGCCACGGGCGACAGCGATACGCGCAACTACTACGACATGATCTCGGCCCGCCAGGAGATCGATCTCAGGCCGCAACTGGAGCGTCTCGACCGGCTGATCCTGCGCTCCGAAGGCATCGACCCCGGCGCGCTCACCTTCGCGTTCCGTCCGCTCTGGCAGATGGATGCCGCAACGGCCGCCACTGTGGCGCTGACGAAGGCGCAGGCCACGCAGGTCTATGCGGGCATGGGGCTGTGGCCGGCCGCCACCACGGCACGGCTCGTCGCGGCGCAACTGATCGAGGACGGGACCTATCCGGGCGCGGAACCGGTCTTCGCCGAGGCGGAGGCGGGAGGGACGGGGGCCTACCCCGCGGGCGCGTCCCCCGCCCTCGACTTCGACCCCGGCCAGCCGCGGAGCCCGGACGGGAAGTGGACGGCAGGGGGCGGTGGCGCAACCTCTTCTCCGGAAAGCAGCCCGGCTGCGGTCGCCGGTAAATCCCGATCTCAAGCCTCTGCCTCGCAGCATTCGCCAAGTCCCACCGAATTGAACAGGCCGGGTCAAGCGAGCGGTTTCATGGGTCTCATCAGCACGCTGAACCCAATCGGGACGGCGTGGGCCCAGGAGGACGATCCCAAGCCGGAACTCGCCGATCCGCTAGCGGAGCTGAGGAGGGAACGCTACGTCAATGCGAGAATGGCCCTCCGGGCCATAGACCCGTCCAACCGGGCACTTGAGACCCTGTCGGCACCGGATTATGTCTCGTCCGAGGCCGACATCGCGAGGCTCGAAGGTGCGGCGCGGGAGGCGGCCATCGCGCGGACCTGCGACTTCCTCAGACCTAACGGGCAGCCGATCGGCCAACGTGGCACGTCGTCGAGTATACGTGTGCTCTCCGGCGGGCGGGCTGCCGCGCAACGGGATTATGATTACCTGAGTGTGGGCGGCACCGCCGTTCCCTTTGATAATGGATTGATGGTTCGCCTGCCCGGTAGTGCCGGTACGGTCACGCTACGGCCAGTTACATCTACGCCCGGCTCGCCTGCCATAGACGTTACCATTCCGGGTATTATCTTTCGGAAGCTACATTACTGAGGTTGGCGATGTCTGATATAGAAAGAATAGCATCGGAGCTCCACGCCGAGGCCAGCATCGATTTTTTCCATGTCTGCATGGTCGCTGAAATCCTGCGAGAGGAGCTAGATCTGCAAAGCCAGGAGGAGATCCGCCGCTGCACGCTGGATGTCATCGGGCGCCTGATGGCGTTGGGCGTGTTTCCCGGCGACTACGATCATGCGACGACGATGCTGTTCTGGCCGGGAACGACGGCTGAACTTCTACAGCGCATCGAATCCGAATGGATCGCGATGGGGACGACGCCGACCCTGGAGCATCCCATCTGCTGGTTCGGCCTGAAGCGATCGGAGCCGGTCTGACGTCGTAAACCCCTTCGCAGTCGCCGGCGGGTCTGTCGGCCACGGGCGACAGCGACGCCCGCAACTATTACGACATGGTGGCGGCGCGTCAGGAGGTGGACCTGCGGCCGCAGCTGGAGCGGCTCGACCGTCTGATCCTGCGCTCGAAGGGGATCGACCCGGCGGCGCTCACCTTCGCGTTCCGTCCGCTCTGGCAGATGGATGCCGCCACGAAGGCCACGCTGGCGCTGTCCAAGGCGAAGGCCACGCAGGTCTATGCGGAGCTCGGGCTGTGGCCGGCCAAGACCACGGCGCGGCTTGTCGCAGCGCAGCTGATCGAGGACGGGACCTATCCGGGCGCGGAAGCGGTCTTCGCCGAGGCGGGGCTGACCATCCAACCGGAACCACCATCGCTGATGGCGGCCGACGTTTCCGACACGAAGACTGTACCGATCATACGTCCTCCGAACCTCCGGTCACGGCCGACGCGAATAGTACTGCCTTTCGAGAGCGCGTACCGCAACTCCCAGCCCCGGATCCGCCCATGGCCACGCTCGTCCTTCGTTCGGCCGGCGCGGCGATCGGCACCGCCCTCGGTGGCCCGCTCGGCGGACTGATCGGCGGGGCCCTCGGCGCCGTCGGCGGCGGTGTGGTCGACGGGCTCTTGGCCAACGCGCTGGCACCCCGCAAGCACAAGGCGCCCGGGCTCGACGAGGTGGCTATCACCCATGCCAGCGAGGGCACGCCGGTCAGGAAGCTCTGGGGCCGCATGCGGGTCGGCGGCAACGTCATCTGGTGCACGCAGTTCCAGGCCGTCGTCACCAAGCAGAAGACCGCCAGCGGCTCCGGCAAGGGCTTCGGCAGTTCCACCACCAAGGTGACGAGCTTCGAGCTCTCCTTCGCGGTGGCGTTCTGCGAGGGCGGCGACGACGTCACGCTCGGCCGCGTCTGGGCCGACGGCAACGAACTCGACCTCAGCCAGTACGGCTACCACTTCTACAACGGCTCCGAGAGCCAGGCGCCCGACGGCTGGATCGAGAGCATCGAGGGCACCGGCGCCGTGCCGGCCTATCGCGGCCTCTGTTACATCGTGTTCCACCTGATGGCGCTCGACGCCTTCGGCAACCGCATGCCGCAGATCACGGCCGAGATCATCCGGCGGCCGCCGATCCCCGACCCGGACGACGTCACCCATACGCTGCGCTCGGTGTGCATGTTGCCCGGCGCCGGCGAATTCGTGCTCGGCACCCAGGTCTATCAATCGAGCGACGGCTTCGGGTCGTGGTTCCCGGAGAATGTCCACACATCGAACGGTGCGACGGATTTCAACGCTTCCCTGGCCGAGCTCAACGCGACGCTGCCCAACCGCTCGGCCGTGTCCCTGGTGGTGGCCTGGTTCGGCACGGATCTGCGGGCCGGCAATTGCCTGATCGTGCCCAAGGTCGAGAGCGCCACCAAACAGGTCAAACCGGTCGATTGGGCCGTGGCGGGCCAGACCCGGGCGACCGCCGCGCTGGTCAGCCAGATCGACCCCGCGACCCTCGACCCGACCGGGCTCGGCACTTCGGCGCCGACCTCCGCGGCGTCAGCCGCCGGGACGGTGCCGGCCTTCGGCGGCACGCCCTCCGACGACACCGTGATCCAGGCCATCCAGGCGATGAATGCCGACGGGCTCCGGGTGCAGTTCTACCCCTTCGTCATGATGGACGTGCCGCCCGGCAACGGCCTGCCGGACCCCTATGGGTCCGCCCAGCAGTCGCCGTTCCCGTGGCGCGGCCGCATCACCTGCTACCCCGGCCCGGGCCAGCCCGGCACCGCCGACAAGACCGCGGCCGCCGCCACCCAGGTCAATGCCTTCTTCGCGCAATATGGCCCGATGGTGCTGCATTACGCGCAGCTCTGCGTCCAGGCCGGCGGCGTCGACGGCTTCGTGATCGGCTCGGAACTGGTGGGCATGACCCAGCTGCGCTCCGGCCCGGGCGACGCGACCTATCCGGCCGTGCAAGCCCTCAAAAGCCTCGCCGCCCAGGTCAAAGCGGTCGTCGGGGCGGGCTGCAAGGTCGGCTACGCGGCCGACTGGACCGAATACCATTCGCACCGGCCGGCCGACGGCACGGGCGACGTTATCTTCAACATGGACCCGCTGTGGTCCGACCCCAACGTCGACTTCATCGGCATCGACAATTACCTGCCTGTCGCGGACTGGCGCGATGGGGCGCCCAACCGCGATTCAGACCCGATCGCCGGCCCCTTCACGATCTACGACAAGGCCTACCTGCAGCGGAACATCGAGGGCGGCGAGGATTATGCCTGGTACTATGCGACCTCGGCCGACCGGGTGGCGCAGACCCGCACGCCGATCGTCGACACGGCGCAGGGCAAGCCCTGGATGTTCCGGCAGAAGGACATCCGGGCCTGGTGGCTGAACCCGCATTACAGCCGGCCCGGCGGCGTCGAGAACGCCGGCGCCACCGCCTATGCGCCCCAGGCGAAACCCATCCGCTTCACGGAGTTCGGCTGCCCGGCTGTCGACAAGGGGCCGAACCAGCCCAACGTGTTCTACGACCCGAAGTCGTCGGAATCGTCGCTGCCCTACTTTTCCCTGGGCTCGAAGGACGATCCGGTGCAGCGGGCCTATCTCAAGGCGACGCTCAGCTACTGGCGCGACCACGCCCCCACCTCGGCCGTCTACGGCGGCCCCATGGTGTCGACCGCCGACATGTACGCCTGGGCCTGGGACGCGCGGCCGTTCCCGGACTTCCCGGCCCGCACGGCCGTGTGGCACGACACGCCCAATTACGAGCTCGGCCACTGGCTCACGGGGCGGCTCTCGGAAGTGCCGCTGCGCTGGATCATCGCGGAGCTCTGCGCCGCCGCGGCCGTCAGCGCCTATGACACGTCGGCGCTGCTCAGTCCCTCGACCCTGGTGCTGGGCTACGCCACCGATGCCTTAATGTCGCCGCGCGACATTCTCGCGGGGCTGATGGACGCCCATCAGTTCGACGCCGCCGAGTCGGGCGGCAGCCTCGTGTTCTTCGCCAAGGGCAATGTGCGGGTCACGCCGCTCCTGGTCGACGGGCTCGCGGTCGAGGGCGAGGCCGACCCGGGCTACAGTTTCACCCGCCAGGCCGACACGGACCTGCCGGGCGCGCTCAGGCTCTCCTTCGCGGACCCGTACCGGGGCTATGCGTCCGCGGCCGTCGAGGGCCGCAAGGCCATCGGCAACAGCCAGAACGTCGCCACCCTGTCGACCGCGGCCGTGCTCGACCCGGCCTATGCGGCCGACACGGCTTTGTCGCTGCTCCAGCAGGTGTGGGCGGGGCGCGAGACCGGCACCGTCAAGCTGCCGCCCTCGCGCCTGGCTCTCGACGCCGGCGACGCCGTGACGGTGACGTTCGACGGGCTGACGCTGCCGTTCCGCTTGAGAGCGTCCACACTACCACGTTCCGCACGGCCGAACTCGTGGGCTTCGACCCGTCGCTGCTGCGCGTGGCCTCGCCGCCGCAGCCGCGGAGCGGTACGCCGAAGCTCGGCAGCTACGGGCCGCCCATCATCGAGTTCCTGCCGCTACCTCCCGTGACGGGCGCCGAGCCGCAGCTCTGGGCGCCGCGCATCGCCGCCTATGCGTCGCCCTGGGCCGGGGTCGACGTCTATCGGGCCAATGGCGGCGGCGGCTACGACTACGTCACCACGGCGGCTGTCCCATCTGCGATGGGACAGTTGACGGGCCCGCTCTATGCCGGGCCGGTCGACCGCTGGGACTTCGGCAACGTGGTGTCGCTGCGGCTCTACGGCGGCGCGCAGCTGCTGTCGCTCTCGGAAGCCCAGGTGCTGGCCGGCGCCGGCGCCATCGCGGTGAAGAATGCCGCCACCGGGGCCTGGGAGGTACTGCAGTACCAGAACGCCCAGCTGGTCGGCGTCGGGGCCTACAACCTCACCAAGCTCTTGCGCGGCCAGCTCGGCACCGAGGGCGCCATGCAGAACCCGGCGCCGAAGGGCGCCCGCGTGGTGGTGCTCGACGCCAACACGCTCGTGCCGCTCGACATGACCTTGGACGGGCGCGGCCTCGTGCAGAGCCTGCGCTACGGCCCGAGCCTGTTGCCGCCGAGCGACCCCACCTACAGCGAGGCGGACCTCGCCTTCCCGGCTACCGGCCTGCGGCCCTTCTCGGTCAGTCAGATCGGCGGCCGGCGCGCGCTGCCCGCGGCCGACATCGCCTTCACCTGGGCGCGGCGCACGCGATTTAACGGCGACGGCTGGGACCCCGACAGCGTGCCGCTCAACGAACAGGCGGAACTCTACGACCTCGAGGTGACGGACGGGCAGGCGGTCGTGCTGCGCACCGTGCCCGGTCTGTCGTCGCCGAACTGGACCTATAGTGCGGCTCAGCAGACCGCCGATTTCGGGGCACCACAGCCCGCCTACACGATCAACCTCTACCAGCTCTCGGCCGTCTTCGGCCGCGGCCAGGTGGCGACCGCAAAGGTGTACCTGTGAGCGCTTCGCCCAACCTGAAACTGCCGTACCTCGACCAGAACCAGAACCAGAAGACCGTCACGCATAATGCGGCGCTGCGCATGCTGGACGCGCTGGTGCAGCTGCAGGTCCAATCGAGCGCGCTCGCGGCCCCGCCGGCGTCGCCCGGCGACGGGCAGTGCTGGATCGTGGCCAGCGGCGGCTCCGGCGCCTGGCAGGGCAAGGATCTCAACGTCGCGGCCTGGCAGGACGGCGCCTGGATGTTCTATGCGCCGACCATCGGCATGCTGGCCTATAACGACGCGACCGCGAGCCCGATCCTGTGGACGGGCTCGGCCTGGGCGCCTTTCGGGGGCGGCAGCGGCGGCGCCGTCACCAGCGTGGCGGGCCGCACCGGGGCCTTGACGCTCGGCGTGGCCGACGTCGGCGGCGCGGCGCCGCTGGCCTCGCCGGCGCTCTCCGGCACGCCGACCGCTCCCACCCCGACGGCGGGCGACAACACCACGAAGCTCGCCACCACGGCCTTCGTGGCCGCCGCGGCCGCCGGAGGCGGCGCCGTCACCAGCGTGGCGGGCCGTACCGGGGCCGTGACGCTGGCGGTGGCCGACGTCGGCGGCGCGGCGCCGCTGGCCTCGCCGGCGCTCTCCGGCACGCCGACCGCGCCGACGCCAACGGCGGGCGACAGCACGACGAAGCTCGCCACCACGGGTTTCGTGGCCGCGAGCTTCCTGACGGCGGCCGCGGCCGGCTCCACCTATGCGCCGCTGGCCAGCCCGGTGCTGACCGGCACGCCGCAGGCCCCGACGCCGGCCGCCGGCGACTCTTCGGGCAAGATCGCCACGACCGGCTTCGTCACGGCCAATTTCGTCACCTATGCCTATGCGGGCGCCAATTACGCGACATCCGCCAACGCGAGCCTGACCGGGACCCCGACCGCGCCCACGCAGCCGCAGAACAACAACTCGACCCGCATCGCCACCACGGCCTATGCGGACCGTGCCGCCGCGGCCATCATCGGCCGCACCCAGGTCAGCGACGCCGCCTATGCGGTGCTGGCGACCGACCGCACGATCGCGGTCACGGCACTCACCGCTGCCCGCACCCTGACCCTGCCGGCGGCTAGCGCCTATCCGGCCGGCGCCACGCTGACGGTGGTCGACGAGAGCGGCGCCTGTTCGGCCACCAGCACGGTCACGATCGCGGCCGCCGGAACCGACACCGTCAACGGCGCCGCGAGCGCGGTTCTGTCGGCCCCCAATTCGTACCTCGCGCTCGAATCCAACACCGCCAACAAGTGGACGGTCATCGACCAGCCGAGCGGCGTCGTGTCGGGTCTCAACGGCGGCCCGCTGGCAGGCTTTCGCAACCGCGTCATCGACGGCAATTTCGCTATCAATCAGCGCGGGCAGGTGAGCGGTACCGCATTGGCGGCGGCGGCCTACGGGCACGACCGCTGGAAGGCCGGCGCCAGTGGGTGCACCTATACGTTCGCGGCCGCCACGCCCGACACGCTCCTCACGGTCACGGCCGGCACGCTGACCCAGGTGATCGAGGCCGCCAACGTCGAGGGCGGCACCTACACGCTGTCCTGGACCGGCACCGCCACGGCGCGGGTCTATCAGGGGACCGCGGCGGGATCCTATGTGGCGAGCCCGCTCGTGGTGACCGGCCTGAGCGCCGGGGCCAACACCACGATCGAGTTCTCGTTGGGCACGCTCGGCAAGGTGCAGTTCGAGCCCGGGCCGGTTGCGACGCCGTTCGAGCGGCGATCGATCAGCATAGAGTTGATGCTGTGCCAGAGGTATTATGTTGCGCTTCTGTCTCCGAACGTCTACCTTTATTTTTATTCTTATAACATCGCAACAGCAACCCCGGTACTTGCCTATCTTCTTCCAGTCCAGATGCGTGCGGCGCCGACACTCACGATCGTTGGGGCCTGGGTCACGTCGAACTCATCGCAGCCGACCACGGGGGGCGTTGGATCAGCATCTTTCGCCTTGACTGTTACTGTTCCCGCGACGGGTGCGTTTGTCTGCCAGAACACCAACGCCGGTACTGGATTGACGCTATCTGCCGAGCTTTGATTGTGTCCTTCTCCTGTGTGGAGGCTGTAGAGAATGGCGTACACGCTCACACATGATGCAGACACCATCCGTCGCGACAGCGATGGGGCCTGCATTCCGAGCGATGCAGACAACATCGACCGGCAGGCCTATCAGGCATGGCTCGCCGCCGGCCACGCGCCGACGCCCGCGCCGGCACCTCCTGCCATCATCCCGAGCACCACGGGGGCGCGGCTGCGCGGCGCCCTCACAGATGCCCAGATGGCCGCCGTCGATAAGTACCTCGCGGCCGCCACGTCGGCGACGCGTGACTATTGGGTGTCGGGCTATCGCGGCGCGATCCCGAAGGACAGCCCCAAGCTTGCCCGCATCGCCGCGGGAGCCGGTCTCGACCTCGAGGCGTGGTTCGCCCGGGTGAAGTAGCGGCGCTGATGACGACGGCGCCCTAGCGCTCGGTATCCAACCCCAATCCTTCCGCTTCCCACCCTTTCGCCCTCACGCGCGCCGGCCGCGCGGGGGACCGAATCCTTGCGCCGGCACGATCGAGGATCACCACCATGAGCCCCACCGATATCCTGAAGGAGGTCGAGGCCGACCTCGCGGCGCTGGCCGGCCTGCCGGCCGAGATCCGCGCCAAGGTCAAGGCCGGCGCCGCCGAACTGACCCGCATCCGCGACGCCATGGACGCCACCATCGCGGCCCTGACGGGCAGCGCGCAATCGGCCCTCGCGTCGCTCGAGGCCATGGCGGTTGGCGGAGCCGGCCTCCCGGCCGCCGTCCCCGTCCCCGGGCTCGACCCGGGGACCGCCCAACCCGCGGCGGTCGACCCGGCCTCGCCCGACCCGATTCAGCCCGCCACGGCCAGCTTCGGCTGACACCTCGGCGCCTTGCGCCCGAACGAAGCCGCCTGCCGGATCCCTGGCTGGCGGCCCTGTCCCGCTTTCCCCGGAGCATCCCCATGACAGCAGGCACCTTCCCGCTCGACATCGTCGAGGCCGCGCAGGCCGGCGAAGCCAAATGGCGCGTTCCGGCCTCGGTGTGCCTCGCGCAATGGGCGCTCGAGAGCAACTGGGGCGCCGCCATGCCGCCCGGCTCGAACAACCCCTTCGGCATCAAGGCCGCGGCCGGCCAACCCTGTGTCGCTTGCGGCACCCATGAGGATGTCGGCGGCCGCATGGTGGCCATCACGGCCAAGTTCCGCGCCTTCGGGTCGATCGCCGACGCCTTCGACCAGCACGCGCAGCTGCTCGCCACCTCGCACTACTACGAAGCGGCGCGCCGCGTGCTGCCCGATGCCGACCGCTTCGCCGAACAGCTGACCGGCGTCTACGCGACCGACCACCTCTATGACACCAAGCTGCGCTCGATCATGAAGGCGCACGATCTCTACCGTTGGGACACGGCCGGCGAGGACGTGGCGAGCGCCGTGGTTCGAGCCGTGCCGCCGCCCGCGCCCGTCGCGCGGCGGGCGCTGGCGCTCGGCGCGACAGGCCCGTGCGTGGTGGGTCTTCAGACCGCGCTCACGGCGGCCCGCACCCCTGTCGCGGCGGACGGGACCTTCGGTCCCGCCACCGACGGCGCCGTTCGGGGCTTCCAGGCCGCCAGCGGGCTCCTGGTGGACGGCAAGGCGGGGCCGAGGACGTGGGACGCGCTCGATCGCGCCGGAGGCAAGGCGGTGCGCCCGTCCCCTCCGCCGCCCGGCTCGCCGCGGCCTGTACCGGCCACGCCCATCGCCGGGCCGCACCTCCTCCCTGCCGCGCCGGGCTTCTGGACCCGCCTCGTCGCCGCTCTCACCCGAAAGGCCGTCTGACATGAGCCTCGGCTTCGATCCCCTCACGCTCGTGCCGGTGGCCGAGTCCATGGCGCGCGCGGCCCTGCCGACGCTGTCGACCATCCTTGGCGCCGCCGTGCCGTTCCCGTTCAGCCTGTTCGTCGGCCCGGCCTTTGCGGCCATCGCGGCGGTGCTCGGCGACGATCCCGCGACCGCGACACCGGCGACCCTCAAGGCCCGCATAGATGCCGATCCGGCCGCCGCCGCGACCAAGCTTCAGCCGATCGAGGATCATTTCGCGGCGGCCGCGCAAGCCGCACAGGAGGAGCTCGACGCGCGGCTGCACGACGTCGAGGACGCCCGCGCCACCGAGCTCCGTTACATCCAGAGCGGGTCGCCGATGGAATGGGCGCCCGCGATCGTGTCGGCCATCACGGTGGCGGGCTTCTTCGTGATCTGCGCCATCATGCTGTTCCACATCGGCGACCAGGCGATCGCCCAGGGCATCTTGGGCGCCCTGACGGCGGGCTGGACCACGGTGCTGACCTACTGGTGCGGCTCGTCAAAGGGCTCCTCGGACAAGACGGCAGCGCTCACGGCGCTGGCCAGCCAGCCCCAGGTGGTGCAGGGGCCGGGGTCCCATGTCAGCGGCGGCGTGGCGCCGAAGCGCGCGGGGCGATAGGTGGACCCGATCCCGGGCGGAGGAGGCTTGGGTCCCGGGCCTGCGAAGCAGGCTTGCTGCGCAAGCAGCCGGGAAGCCTCCGCAGGGGAGGACGCCCATCCTCGCCCGTCCGTCGACAGCCCGGAGCACCGGGACGCGCTGGCGGCCCGCAGGGGCCACCCCGATGGACCCCATATCCTGCCCGATGACGATGGTGTGGACAGCATGTCGCAGGTCGATCCCTACACGCTCGCCACGCTGCTCTCCGACTTCAAGGCGCGCCAGAACCGGACCGAGCCACCGCCCCGCAAGTCGCTGTTCGACTGGTCCTGGAACATGCCGCTGCTGCTTTCGATCCTCGGCGTTGCGGCGGCCCAGCTCGTCGGTTACACGCAGCTCGGCGACCGCGTCGAGAGCTTCGGCCGCCGCCTCGAACTGGTGGAACGCCGCCAGACCGACGATATCCCGCGCCTCGACGTGCAGATCCAGAACAACAAGCTGCAGGACCAGCGCATCCAGAACATGGTCGAGGTGGGGTCCGAGACGCGGCGCAACGTGAGCGATCTCGCCAAGATCGTCGCCGAGCAGGCCAGATCCATCGGCGACATGCACGAGAGCATCACCCTGATGCGCGACCGGCAGGACCGCGGCCCGCATTGACGCCGGCCCTATCCGCGAGCGATCCTTTCAGCCCCCGCTGGCTTCGGCCGGCGGGGGCTTTTTTTGCGTCCGGATGGGTTCCGGGAAGGGCAATCATCGGAGATCAGCAGTCTGTAGCAGCACGCTTGCATTCGGGCGCGCGAGGGAGCAGGTTCCCCGCCCTTTTCGGCAAAGAACAATGACCACCACACCCCGCCTGATCTCCTGCGACGAGGCCGGCTACACCGGCCCGAACCTGACAAACGACTCCCAGCCGCTCTTCGCCTACGCCGCCCATGACCTGGACCGGGCAGAATCGAGCCACCTCGTTGCTGCGGTGCGCGCCACTCGCGGCAAGCGCATTCAGGCGCTAGAACTCAAGGCGGCCGGGCTGCGGGCGAGAACTGACTGGCCTGAGATCGCCCATATGGTCGTTGAGGCAATGAAGGATCGGTTCCTCTTCATTGTTATGGACAAACGCCTTGCGCTCGCGGCCAAGGCCTACGAATACCTCGTCGAGCCGGTAGTCCAGGATAACAGCCTCCTCTTTTACAGGCACGGCCTCCATCGGTTTGTGGCCGCGGCGGTACACCGGACCATCGCGGCGCGGGGCCATGCCGTCGAAGCCGTCGCCAAGGAGCTTGAGGACTTCATGCGCTCCTTCGAGCCGGCCGATGCGCCGAGCCTGTTCGTGACAGGAGTCGGCCTGCCGTCTGAAGCAAGCGTGATGTCGCTGTTATTGCGCTTTGCGCGCGGCTACAAAGAGCGGATCTCGATCGCGAGTGAGTTCCTTCGGGATAGCAAGGGGCACGGCAAGTGGACCCTGGACCTCACCTCGACCAGCCTGCATTGCCTCCTCGCTGACGGCTTCGGCAAGCGGCACGCGTGCGTCGATGTCCTCTGCGACGAGTCGAAGCCCCTGCTGGCTATGAAGAGCTTCTTGGACACCTGGGTCGGCAGGGACGAAGAGATCGCGTTTATGGGACCGACCGGCGAGACCGTGACCTGGCGCTTGAACCTAGCGAGACCGATCGAGTTCGGACGATCCATCGACAATCCATCACTGCAGTTGGCCGATGTCCTCGCCGGAGCCGCCTCCGAGATCTACGGCCCCGCCGATCGCAATCGACTCGCCCCGCTGAAGGACTTGATGGACGGCCACATCCACTCCAACCATATCTTGCCGGATGAAGCGAACCCGTTCGAAAACGACGACTTCACGGCGCGGGTCAACCGAAGCGTGCTCGTCACGCTGGTCGGGCGCGCCGAGACGCATCAGGATCCGATCGCGGGCATGTCAGCCGTCTATGCCAAGGCGATGGAGAGGTTTTCCAAGCCTGCGGCTCGGGCCGCTGCACGCGACCGACGCGGGAAGGGCAAAATATCCGCGGCCCGCTGAGGTTTGCGTCACCTTGGTCACATTTCGTGCGTCGACGCGGCCCGATCGACCTGACGACTCTTCAACCCGCCCGGCGCAACGATCACCGTCGAATGCAGGAGCTTGGTCGTCAAGGATGGCGCGGTGGCTCAAGTCAGGCTCCGGACGATCAGCCAGTTCAGCCTCCACCCATCACGGCCGTCGAGTTGGCTCCCGATAACGGTCCTTCTTGGAAGAGATACATTCGGGCCTGCTCGAGCGAGGCTGGCGCAGGCTAGGAGCCACGCCGTTGATCGTGCGATTTGAGCCAAAGCTATCTCGCGCTCCTTCGGCTTGTAGTCCCAAGTGGCATCTGTTACGGATTCGATTCTGAAGGACCTCGGCACGCAAAGGGGGTCGCGCATAGGTTCTCCTCGTATGCAGGGCACGGCCGAACAATGGGCGGACAGGTTCGGCCTCGCGACGGTGCCCCTGTTTGCGGATGCTGGCCGCGGGGACGAGCGCCACCACGTCCTCCTCGACGGCGGGCTCGGCAGCTTCGCCTTTTCTGAGAGCTGCGAACGCCTGTGGCTCGATCCGAAATCCGCCGGCTGGGCTTGGTCGAGCGGAGTCCCACACCACGTCACCGTCACCACCGACGAGATTGTCGTTGTGCGCTGGGACCGGCCGGGCGCAGAGGAGTTCTCCCGGCGCAGCGTCGAGAACGGCCTCGATGCATTTTATGCCTATCTAGTCGCTGACCGTGTCCAGTCGACCCGCCGGGTTGTTGACCACCTCGTGGACGTCTTCCGGCGCACGCGCTCGCTGGTTCGCGGCGCCGCCGCAGACGACGAAATGTCAGTTCAGGCTTATCTCGGTGTCCTCGCCACGGCGATGAACCGCATGGGTGCTCTCCGTCCCGTCGCCATACCAGATCCTGATCTCCTCGCTTCCCTGCCATCCTCAACGGTGGAACTGCTGGTCTTGCAGACTATCGCGTCGTCGGGATCCCACGCGGGCCGATCCGACATCGTCCTGCTGCCGGAGCTCACTATGCGCCACGCAGGTTCCGAGATCTTCCAGGAGGCACACTACGCGTTGGCGACCAGTGGCGATCGCGACATGTTCGATTGGGTCTCGCCGGCGGCCTCCACGCAGAAGACGCGGGGTACCAGCCATTTCACCCCACCCGCGCTTGCCCGCAGTATCGTTGAGCAAACTTTTGCCGAGCTCGGTGACCTGCGCCGACTACCCACCCTTACCATCCTCGATCCAGCGTGTGGGTCGGGTTCGTTCCTGTACGAGGCGGTTCGCACTGCTCGGCGTGAAGGCTTTAGCGGCGAACTCGTCCTGATCGGGCGCGACATTTCGCGCGCGGCGATCGACATGGCGCGCTTCATACTCGCTTTCGCCGCCGGGGATTGGACGCCGGTAGGCGGCATGCGTACGGACCTGCAGGTGGCCGATGCGCTCGAAGCCGAATTACCGCAGGCAGACGCCGTGCTCATGAATCCGCCCTTTATGGCCTGGACGGTCATGAGCGCGAACGAGCGCGACCGCATGAAGCGAGTCCTTGGCGACGCTGCAAAGGGGCGCGTCGATCTCAGCATGGCATTCGTTTCCAGGGCGCTTGTCGCGGTACGTCCCGGCGGCGCAATCGGCGCTATCATGCCCGCGAGCGTCCTCGCATCAAATGCGGCGGAGGTGTGGCGCAGCTCCATTCGCCAGCAGAGCGAGCTCAGGATGATCGCATCGCTGGGAGAGTATGGCCTTTTCACTCATGCCGCGGTCAATGTCGCCGCGCTCGTGGCCAAGCGGAAGGAAGGCACCACGCGTGAACCGCAGGACGTCGTCGCGGTGATCGGCGGACGCACTTCCGAGGCCACCGGAGACGCGCTCCGCGCGATACGGCGGAACGGCGACATACCATCCGGACAGCGCACCAAAGACCGCTGGCAGGTGTTCGCGGTGCCACAGACCGCTCTCGACGAGGCGCCGACTTGGCGCCCCATTAGCCCGGAAGTCAGGGACGCGTTGATACGCCTGGAAGCGCTCGGCGTAACACGCCCGCTCGGCGAAATCTTCGAGGTACTGCAGGGCGCGCGGACCGGTTGGGTCAAGGGATTTGTGCTCGATCGCGCTCAGTTGGCGGAACTCGGCCAAACGGAATCAAAGTGGTTCAGGCCCGCCGCCATGGGCGACAACGTGATTGGCGGGCGCCTGCACGAGAGCGAGTACGTTTTCTTCCCATACGGCGACCGCGGGCATACGATCGCATCCGAGGAGGACCTGCGTCGCAGGCTGCCGACCTACTACGAGCGTCTACTCCAGCCGAACCGGGCGATGCTTGAGAATCGCCGAACGCACGAGGGCCGGGAGGACTGGTGGACGCTCGCTCGTCCGCGGGGCTGGAACTCGTCCACGCAGCCCCGCATCGTCTCCAAATACTTCGGCGGCGTGGGTGGCTTCGCTCTTGATCCCGACGGTACGTACGTCGTGGTGCAGGGCTTCGGCTGGTTCCTGCGGCAAGACGCGGACGGCGCTTCTGCGGCGGACGAAAGCGTCGAACCATCTCCGGACCCCGACGATGACGCGGGCGACGAGGAGCCGGGCGAGTTCATCGCGGCCGAAGGCGCGGAGGATGCCGCCGCCATCTCGGGAGTCGACCTACTCGCCGCGTATGTAGCTCTGTTCAACTCGAAGACGTTTGAGAAGCTGCTTGCGACCTTCTCTTCCCACGTGGCAGGCGGCCAGTACGACCTCAGCTGGCGCTTCGTGCGCAGCATTTTAGTCCCCGATTTCGCCACTCTGTGGCGGCGAGAGCGCCGGGCTGCGGAGGTCGCCAGCCTCGTGAAGCTCGGACAGGATCCTCTGCCGGGCGAGCAGATCTGGACCCGTAAAGTCGAACGCGCGCTCTACGGCTTCTACGGAGCCGACCTTCTCGACCTGCTCTGAGCCATGGCCGACCTCGAGCCGTTCCACGTTCCGGTCACGGCCATCGGCGAGCACTTCAAGCAGGTTGCGGAAATCCTAAACAGCTATGTCGAGGCGGGAGTAGAGTTGAAGCTCGGCAGCGATACCGTGGACGGCGGTCTGGTCGCCGGGCTCGAAGGTGAAGGTATGGAGACAGCTATACACAACCGCGGGCAGCAACGGGTCCGTGTTGCCCCGCTTATGCAGCTTCCGGATACGCTCTGGGCGTGGCTCGGCTATCAGGAGGAATGGTCTCAGTCGCCGGGCGGCGGCGTGAAACGCGTTTTCTTCCGGTCGAGCTCCGTTGGCATCTACTTCGGCTTCCGCTTTGTGGATCCCAAGCCGCAGATTTTCCGGGCTGAGTGGGCGGGCTACGATCTCAAGGATGGCCGGTACCGATTCCAGGGTGGCACGGCCGCTCATCCGCATTGGCAGTTCGACGCCGTCGAGAGCCTCATGCGCGGAGAAAACGCGGACGCCGCCGCCGAGCTCGCTGCCGTGATCCGCGCAGAGGCTCACGGCCTTCCACCCGCCGAGTTCGCTCCGCAGAGTCTCGCCCCCGCTGATGTGCACGCAATCATCTCATCACGAAAGATTGCGGCGATGCACTTCGCCAGCGCGAGCAAATGGTGGGCCGACTCCGTCCACGCCCATGCGCCAAGCGGCGTCCAGCAGATCCGCATTTGGCTGCAGCGCACAATCGGCTACATCGTGCAGGAACTAGACCGGGTCTGACGGCACTCACTTCCGAGAAGGAGGCTTACCGGACGGGTCGGGCGGCTTTTCGTTTCCGGCATGCCATGCCATCCTCCCGGCATGCGCTTCGCCCTCCTCTTCTCGATCCTGCTGCTCGCCGGCTGCGCGATCCCGAGGGAGACCGTCCAGCCGGCGATGGACTGCCGGCGTCACGATCGGAGAACCTGAACCTACCGCTTCGGCGGTAGTTCGCTAAGATTGACCTCTATCGCCTTCAGCGCTTCCAACGCTGCGCTCCCGTCGATCCCAGCCTTGAAGCTGCTATACTCGATCAGCGGCAGCGGCCCGACGACGGTCTGGCGCTGGGGCACGACGAGGTAGACCTGTCCGTGGCCGTAGGCCGGCCCTGCCTCGGGTGCCCAGCCCTCGTGTCCTTCCGTCGCCAACATGCCGAGATGATGGCGGCCTGGGGTGATGATAGTAGTAGCAAAGCCGTCGGGGAAGGCATTCAGGCTAATAACCCAGGCACCTGGCCAGTGCAGGAGGTCGAGCGCGCGCCGGTCGTCAGGCTGTTGCCAGAAATTCTTGCCGCGGATTTTGAGGGCCTGACGCTCCTGAAAGCCCGTCGTCCACAACCCACGGCGCAGCTCTGTGACATAGGGCGTCTTCATAATGCCCGGCCCGAGTATCTTGTAGGCAAGGCCGATCGCCACCTTGCACAGGAAGCGCTCGGCGAAGTCGATCCGAAGCGGCACCTTGGCGGCCTGCCAATTAGGTCGCTGCAGGATGAACTCCACTTCGGCTCGCTCCACGTCGGATATCGGCTCCTGGAACGGATTAAGCAGCTTCGGCCCTAGTTGCAGCCCATCGACCTGGGTTAGCAATCGGTGTGGGGCGCCCTCGAAGCGCGCGATAAAGCTCAAGGCCGATGTAGCGAACCAGTAAGGGTGTTCGCTCGTCAGAGCCATGTAGGCGCGCCCGGAGTCCCGATTGCGTCGGACGACGTCACCGCCCGCGAAGGTATCCCATCTCTCGTCGTCTCTGGCATGGATGTGGTAGATGTGGTCGCCAGACGGGCCGATCCACCGCTCGCAGACCTCATCGTGCCCGCAAGGGAAATCCTCCGCTATGCCATGATAGAAGAGCGGCATCGCGCTCGGCTTGTCTTTGTCGAGAAATCGGTGTGCCGCATTCGTGTTCTCGGCTTGTAGGAACCAACTCTTGAGAAATGCACCGTCTACGAACTGCCCCGCAAGGCTGTTGCACCGCGTGCAGACCTGATCTGTCTTGAACAGGTCCGGCATGAAGGCGCCGCCAAGCGCCTTGGGCCAGATATGCTCCAAGGAAAAGGTCGGATCATTTCGGTGACCCCAGCAGTAAATGCAGGGCAGATTCGGGTCAGGCATGGCGGCTCCGGCGTGCGGCTCGCCATTATGGTGAACGCGACAGGCCCCAGCAACGGCTCGGCGCTGGATCGATCGCGATCGAAGCCCCGCGAGCGCCATCCCGCCGTTCCCTATCCGGCGCGATAGCTCCAGACCACTTCGGCGTCATCGATGGCATCATCGGCCCCGGCATCGCGCAGGGCCGAGACGGCGAGGCGACGCAAGCGACCGCGCTCCTCCGTCTGTTTGTGGCGGGCCGGGATCGAGGTCGCCGGCTTCACCAGATGGTGCAGCGGCGAACCGACCGCCCCCAGGGTCAGGACCGAACCGTCGTAGACGGCGTCGATCCAGGCTCCCTTCAGGGTCAAGCGGGTTGCGGTCATGATGCGTCGGTCCTGCGTGGCTCGGCTTCGGCTTTGGAGGGAGGACGGCTCCTGCGACCCGGACGCAAGCCACCCATGCCGGCTCCGCACAGAACTCTTTACGGTTTCGCGGCATTAAAGAGGTGATCCAACCAACACCTTGCCCGCCGGTCTCCAGCCGGCGGGCTTTTTCATGCGCGACAGCCGTCAGAGAACGGCCGGTGCGTTGGGGCTCCCGGGGATCTCGGGCGGCGCGCCCGGCGGAATGCCGATGGGCTCGCCGACACCCGGGTCGATGATGTCGGGCCCGGGCTGCGGAATGCCGATCGGATCCGCCGGCGGTTGCTCGGACGGGACCGGCGTTTCGGCCGGATTGGGAAAAGGATCGCCCGGCATGGGGCCGGGATCGGACATCGGGGTCATTGGGAACTCCCTGCGCGCTGTCATTGGTCGTGGCGCCATACGCCCGACCTCCGTCAACGCCCGAACCCGCGCGAGGTGGCGCCGGCGCCCGTCGCCGGCCGATGCTCGATCAGGCAGGCTCCGCCCGAACCTCCACGGCCCGGCACCGCCCCGAGGGCGGTGCCGGGCCTTTTTTTATGCCCGAAGATGGCCGATAAGGGCACCCGACGAGCGGGTGCCTCGGAGAGCGGCGGCAAGCAGGCCGCTTTCGAGGGGCTTGAAACGGTTTCGATGGAGACCCTCAACGCGGGCGTCCGCGACAACCCGCCTCGGCCTTGCGAGGAAGCGCGTGTCAACCCTGGTCAAGATCTGCGGCCTTTCGACCCCGGCGACCCTGGGGGCGGCCCTGGCGGCCGGGGCCGACCGCGTCGGCTTCATCTTCTTTCCGAAGAGCCCGCGCCACGTGAGCGTCGACACGGCCGCGCGCCTGGCCGAGGCCGCCCGGGGCCGCGCCGTTATCGTGGCCCTGACGGTCGACGCCGATGACGAGACCCTGGCCGCCATCGTGGCCGGTGTTCGCCCCGACATGCTGCAGTTGCACGGGCGCGAGACTCCGGACAGGATCGCGGCACTACGGGCCCGCTTCGGCCGGCCCGTCGTCAAGGCGCTCGGCGTGTCGACGCCGGGCGACCTCGGCCCGTTGCACGCCTATGCGGCCGTGGCCGACGAGATCCTGTTCGACGCCAAGCCGCCCCCGGGCGCGCTGCTGCCCGGCGGCAACGGCCGCGCCTTCGACTGGCGCATGCTCGCGGCGCTTGACCTTGCGGTGCCGTTCATGCTTTCCGGGGGGCTTCGCCCGGACAACGTCGGCGAAGCCATGCGGGTCACGCGGGCGCCCGCGGTGGACGTCTCCTCCGGCGTCGAGAGCGCGCCCGGCGTCAAGGACCCGGACCTCATCGCGGCTTTCGTGGGGGCCGCCAGGGCCGCCGCGGGTGCGCCCCGGCGGCCGCCCATCCAGGAGCTTCAGCCTTGAACAAGCCCAGCATGCCGAATTCATTCCGCAACGGACCCGACGAGCGCGGCCATTTCGGCATCTTCGGCGGGCGCTTCGTGGCCGAAACCCTGATGCCGCTGATCCTGGCCCTCGAAAAGGCCTACGAGGCGGCCAAGGTCGACCCGGCCTTCGCGGCCGAGATCGCGTCTCTCCACACCCACTACGTCGGCCGCCCGTCGCCGCTCTACTTCGCCGAGCGCCTCACCGACCATTGCGGCGGTGCCAAGGTCTACTTCAAGCGCGACGAGTTGAACCATACCGGGGCGCATAAGATCAACAACGTGCTGGGCCAGATCCTGCTGGCGCTGCGCATGGGCAAGACCCGCATCATCGCCGAGACGGGGGCGGGGCAGCACGGTGTCGCCACGGCCACGGCCTGCGCGCGCTTCGGCCTGCCCTGCGTGGTCTACATGGGTGCGGTCGATGTCGAGCGGCAGAAGCCCAACGTGTTCCGCATGAAGATGCTGGGCGCCGAGGTCATTCCGGTGCAGTCGGGGGCCAAGACCTTGAAGGACGCCATGAACGAGGCGTTGCGCGACTGGGTCACCAACGTCCACGACACCTTCTATTGCATCGGCACCGCGGCCGGTCCGCACCCCTATCCGGCCATGGTGCGCGACTTCCAGTCGATCATCGGCACGGAGGTCCGCCAGCAGATGCAGGATGCGGAGGGACGCCTGCCGGACTCGCTGGTCGCCTGCATCGGCGGCGGCTCCAACGCCATCGGCCTGTTCCACCCCTTTCTCGACGATGCCGGCATCGAGATCTTCGGCGTGGAAGCGGCCGGGCACGGGCTCGACACGAAGGCCCACGCGGCATCGCTGGCGGGCGGCAGGCCGGGCGTGCTGCACGGCAATCGCACCTATCTGCTCATGGACGACGACGGCCAGATCGAGGAAGGCCATTCCATCTCGGCCGGGCTGGATTACCCCGGTATCGGCCCCGAACATTCCTGGCTGCGGGACATCGGTCGGGTGAAGTATACATCGGCGACCGACAAGCAGGCGCTCGACGCCTTCCAGCTCTGCTGCCGGCTCGAAGGCATCATCCCGGCGCTCGAGCCTGCCCATGCGCTGGCGGCCGTCCTCGAGCTTGCGCCCCAGCGTCCGCGCGACCACCTCATGGTGATGAACATGTGCGGCCGAGGCGACAAGGACATCTTCACCGTCGCCGACCATCTCGGCGGGATGTGACGCCGTGAGGGCCGGGGCAATCAGGTGTGGGAGGGTCGAAGAGCCGTCGGCGCGAGCGGTGCCAAGCGACCCAGCCTCGACGACGCTCGATAGGGCGGGCGTGATTTCGCTCGCGATGGCGGTGACAAGCGCGAACGAAGGCGGTTGTCCCTCATTCGATGACCCTGACCGGAAAGGCATGCGCCTTTGACGACCCGCATGACGGCCCGCTTCGACGACCTCGCGCGCCACAACCGCGCCGGGCTCGTCACCTTCGTCACGGCCGGCGACCCCGATGACCGAACCTCGGCCGCCATCTTGAAGGCGCTTCCGGAAGCCGGCGCCGACCTCATCGAACTCGGCATGCCCTTCACCGACCCCATGGCGGACGGCCCCACCATCCAGGCGTCGGCGCTGCGGGCGCTCAAGGGCGGCCACCGCTTGTCGAAGACGCTGCACTTGGTCCGGGCGTTCCGCCAGGAGGACGACGCGACGCCGATCGTGCTGATGGGCTACTACAACCCCATCTACATCTACGGCGTCGAACGCTTCCTCGCCGATGCACGCGACGCCGGGGTCGACGGGTTGATCGTCGTGGACCTGCCGCCGGAAGAGGACGAGGAACTCTGCGTGCCGGCCTTGAAGGCCGGGCTGAACTTCATCCGCCTCGCCACGCCGACCACCGACGATGCGCGCCTCCCGGCCGTACTCGCCAACACGAGTGGCTTCGTGTATTTTGTGTCGGTAACCGGCATCACCGGCGCTGCCGCGCCTGACTACCATCGCGTGGCCGCCTCGGTCGGGCGCATCAAGCGCCACACCGACCTGCCGGTTGCGGTCGGTTTCGGCGTCAAGAGCCCGGAGAGTGCCGCGGAAGTCGCGGCCCATGCGGACGCCGTCGTGGTGGGAACCGCCTTGATCGACGTCCTGGCCCGTTCCCTCGACGGCGGCCATGCAACGCCCACCACGGTGGACGCGGTGCGCGGTTTCGTCGAAAGCCTGGCGGCAGGCGTCCGTTCCGCCAAACGCGCCGGTCGCGCGCAGGGGGCCTCGTCATGAGCTGGATCAACAACGTCGTCCCACCCAAGATCCGCTCGTTCCTCATCAAGCGGGAGACACCCGAGAATCTCTGGGTCAAGTGCCCGGACAGCGGCCAATTGGTCTTCCACAAGGATCTCGAGAACAACCTCTTCGTGGTGCCGGGATCGGACTTCCACATGAAGATGGATGCCCGCACCCGTCTCGCCACCACCTTCGACGACGGCCGTTGGGACGAGATCCCGGTGGGCGAGGTTCTCTCCGATCCGCTGCGTTTCCGCGACGAGAAGCGCTACGTCGACAAGCTGAAGGAGGCCCGCACCAAGACGGGCCTCGCCGATGCCGTGAAGCTCGGCTCGGGCAAGCTCGGCGGGCGCAACGCCGTGGTGGCGGTGCAGAGCTTCGACTTCATCGGCGGCACGGTCGGCGTGGCGGCCGGCGAGGCCATCGTGACGGGCGCCGAGCACGCGCTGAAGGCGGGGGCACCCTTCATCCTGTTCGCTGCCTCCGGGGGAATGCGCATGCAGGAGGGCGTGTTCTCGCTGATGCAGATGCCGCGCACCACGGTGGCGGTGAATCGGCTCAAGCGCGCGCGATTGCCCTATATCGTGGTGCTGACCAACCCCACGACCGGCGGTGTCACGGCTTCCTATGCCATGCTGGGCGACATCCACATCGCCGAGCCCGGCGCGCTGATCGGCTTCGCGGGACCGCGTGTCATCGAGCAGACGGTGCGTGAGAAGCTGCCCGAAGGTTTCCAGCGCGCCGAATACCTGCAGGCTCATGGCATGGTCGACATGGTGGTGCACCGCCGAGACATGCGGGCCACGCTGGCGCGCCTCTGCGACCTGCTCGGCGAGCGTCGGCGCGACGTCGCCTCGGCCGAGGTGGAGCCGGAGCCATCCCAAGCCGTGCCGGCGCCGGCCGTAGCGGCCTGACGCGCGGATCCCGCCCGTGACGTCCACCTCCGACCGGCCCGCCGATCAGCTCGACGAAATCCTGGCGCGTGTCCTGACGCTGCATCAGAAGAAGATAGACCTGTCGCTCGAGCGCATCGCGCGTCTCCTGGTGGACCTCGGCCACCCCGAGCGGCGCCTGCCGCCGGTGATCCATGTGGCGGGCACCAACGGCAAGGGCTCGACGGTGGCGTTCATGCGGGCCATCCTCGAAGCCGCCGGAAAGAGCGTTCACGTCTACACGTCCCCTCATCTGGTGCGGTTCAACGAGCGGATCCGTCTTGGCCGGCCTGGTGGCGGACAGCTCGTGGGCGACGCCGAACTCGGGGAAGCCCTCACCCGCTGCGAGCGCATCAACGCCGGCCAGCCGATGAGCTTTTTCGAGATCACCACCGCGGCGGCCTTCCTGCTCTTCGCGGAACGCCCCGCCGACATGCTGCTGCTCGAAGTGGGCCTCGGCGGTCGGTTCGACACCACCAACGTGGTCGAGCACCCCCTCGCCGCCGTGGTGACGCCCGTATCGATGGACCACCCGGAGTTCCTGGGCTCGACTGTCGAGGCCATCGCGTTCGAGAAGGCCGGCATCCTGAAGCGCGGTGCCGCGACCGTCTTGGCCGAGCAGAGCGAGGAGGCGCTGGGCGTGCTCCTGAAGCAGGCCGCGCGGGTCGGCACTCCGCCACCGATCGTCGGCGCCCAGGATTTCAGCGCCCACGAGGAGGGCGGGCGGCTCGTCTACCAGGACGAGCGCGGCCTCCTCGACCTGCCGCTGCCGCGCCTCGCCGGCCGTCACCAGCATCTCAACGCGGCGACCGCGGTCGCGACCTTGCGCGCCGTGGCGCCCGACCTGCCGGCCAGCGCTTATGAGGCGGGTGTCGCCAGGGCCGAGTGGCCGGCCCGTCTGCAGCCCTTGACGCGCGGCGATCTGCAGAGCTCGGCCCCCGAGGGGGCCGAACTCTGGCTCGACGGCGGCCACAACGCCGAAGGCGGGCGCGTCCTCGCGGCCGCCTTGGGTGAAATGGAAGAGCGCCACTCCCGCCCGCTGGTCCTGGTCTGCGGCATGCTGAGCACCAAGGATCCGGCGGCCTTCCTGCAGCCTTTCGTCGGACTCGCGCAGGAACTGATTGCCGTGCCCGTCACGGGCCAGCACGGAGGCCGCGACGCCGATGAACTCGCCGGCTTCGCGTCGCGTGCCGGTCTCGCGGCCGCGAGTTGCCCCGGGGTGAAAGCGGCGTTGCGCTTCCTCGCGGCCCGTGACTGGCCGATGCCGCCCCGTATCCTGGTCACCGGCTCCCTCTACCTCGCCGGCGAGGTGCTGGCGCTGAACGGCACCCCGCCGGAATAGCGTCGGCGGCAGCGCAATCCGTGGAAGGACCAGCTCACATGAACAGCTTCTCGCCCGCCATGCCGCCGTACAGCGACGCCACTTCGGTGCCGTAGCCGTTGTAGATCACGGTCGGACGGCGGTCACCGGTGCCGATCACTTCCTCGCTCGCCTGGCTCCAGCGCGGGTGCGGCACGTCGGGATTGACGTTGGCCCAGAAGCCGTATTCGTCGGGGGCCAGTGCCGCCCAGGTGGTGTCGGGTTGCTTGTCCGTGAAGGCGATCTCGACGATCGACTTGACCGACTTGAACCCGTATTTCCACGGCACCGCCAGGCGCAGCGGCGCTCCCATCACCTTGGGCAGCGGCTTACCGTAGGCCCCCGTCACCATGAAGGCGAGGTCGCTCGTGGCTTCCGCCATGGTGAGCCCCTCGACATAGGGCCATTGCAGGATGAAGGAGCGCTGTCCCGGCGCCATCTTCGCGTCCTTGAAGGTCTTCATCACCATGTACTTCGCCGAACCGAGAGGCTTGGCGAACTCCACCAGCTTCTTCACCGGAAAGCCGGTCCAAGGCACCTGCATGGCCCAGGCCTCGACGCAGCGATGCCGATAGAGCCGCTCCTCGAGCGTCATGGCCTTCAGAAGGTCGTCGATCCCGACGTCCCGGGGCTTCTCGACCATCCCGGTGATCTTCACGGTCCAGGGCCGAATCCGCAGCATCTCGGCGGCGTCGGCCACGTGTTTCGAGGTGCCGTACTCGTAGAAGTTGTTGTAGGCCGTGTTCAAGGCTTCGGGCGTGACATCGCCCGCGATCGCGTAGGCGGGATTGCGCTTCGCCGGATAGAGGCCGGCCGAGGGGTCGGGCCCGTCGGCCGCGGCGGCCGCGGCGGGAGCCCAGCCGGTGACGGTCGCGAAGGCGGCGCTGCCGGAAACGAGCGCGGCCGATCCCGCCATGAAGGCGCGGCGATCGAGGAAGACGTGTTCGGGAGTGGCGTCCCGCTCCGGGATCTCCCAGGCACGGCGGCTGCGGATCAACATGGAACCTCCTGTGGGCGGTGCCGGCCGGTTTCGCGGCGGTACGCACCCCGCATATAGGGCCGCGGTGCCGCTTTGGTGCAGCCCCGCGTTGGGTTAGGCTCGTCCGGCGCTTCAGCGAGGATGCCCATGCACACCGTCAAGCTTTCCGCCGACGTGACCGTTGCAAGCCAGCCAGACCTGGGGGAGTTTCGGGACATCGCGGCCCAGGGTTACGTCGCCGTGGTCAACAATCGACCCGACGGCGAGGACCCGACGCAACCCGGTTCGGAGGCCGAGGAAGCGGCTTCGGAGGCCGCGGGCCTCGCCTATGCCCATATCCCGGTCGGCACCGGTCCTTTGAGCGAGAGCGATGTCCGGCACTTCCGGTCGGTCGTCGCCGGTGCCGCCGGCCCGGTCCTCGTCCACTGCCGCAGCGGCACGCGTTCGGCCAATCTATGGGCCATCGGCGAGGTGCTGGACGGCCGCATGGCGCCCGGGGACTTGGGCGCGCTCGGCCGGCAGATCGGGCTCGACCTGCGCGGCGCCGAGGGATGGCTGCAGCAGCACGATGCCGGCAAGCCCGGGGCATGAAGACACCGGCCCGCCCGCCCGCGGCGGCCCGAACCTGTCCCAAACTTCACGTGTCTCGCGGACATCTTTCTGCTTTGATCGGGCTCGACTAGGGGCCGACGCGGCGCCTCGCCGGCGGGCCGAACGGCCGGCTCGCCCTCACCCCAGATCCCAGGGCTCGGCAGCGCCCGCGGCCCGCGGAGGCCATCGATGACGCATTTCGTCCAGGACGTGAAGGATATCTGGCGCCTCGCCTATCCTTACTTCAGGCGCAGAACGCCGGGCGAAATCCACCTTTGGTTCGTTGGCCCGGTCCGCATGCCGGAGAACTGGATCGGCCTCGGGCTGCTCGCATCGGTGGTGGCGCTGGAGATCGGTGCTTCCTACATGGCGAAGCTCCTGAACAATTGGTCGCAGGGCTTCGGTGACGCTATCCAGCAGAAGGACTGGCCAGCGTTCCTGGTGTCGCTGGGCGACTTCGCCCTGATCGTCACGCCCTACATTATCGTGTTCTCCTATAACAACTATCTCAACCAGGTACTGCAGGTCCGCTGGCGCAAGTCGATGACGGACGACTTCGTCGACCGGTGGCTGTCGCCCGCCCAACATTTCCGGATGCGGCTCGTGGCCGGCCCGGCCGACAATCCCGATCAGCGGATCTCGGAAGACATCCACCAGTTCGTCGGCAACACGATGGTGCTCGGCATCGGCTTCTTCGGCAACCTGCTCCGCCTGGCCATCTTCCTGCAAGTGCTGTGGGTCTTGTCGACCGCTTTCCCCATGACGAGCTTCGGCCTGTCTTTCAACATTCCGGGCTACCTCGTCTGGCTCGCCGCCATCTATGCTGGCCTGGGCACGGGGATCACCTATCTGATCGGCCGCCGATTGGTGAACCTGAAGTACAACCAGGAGCGGTTCGAGGCCAACTTCCGCTTCGGCATGGCGCGTATCCGCGAGAACAGCGAGCAGATCGCGCTCTTGGGCGGCGAGACGGCCGAACGCACCGTGTTGGGCGAGCGCTACGGGTCGATCCTCGGCAACGTCTACGGGATCGTGCGGCTGACCCTGCGGCTGAATTTCTTTTCCTTCTTCTTCAGCCAGTTCTCCGCCATCTTCCCCTATCTGCTGCTGGGTCCGGCCTTCTTTTTCGGCAGCGCCACCTACGGCACCTTGATGCGGAGCGTGTCGACCTTCGGCCGCGTGCAGGACGGGCTGACCTGGTTCGCCGATTCGTTCGCGCTGCTCGCCAATTACCGGGCCATCGTGCAGCGCCTGACGAGCTTCGAGGCCGTGATGGCGGCGAGCGACGCCGCGGCCGCCGTCAAGCCCAACATCGCGATCCGTGCCACGTCGGCGGAGGCTTTCGCGGCCGAGGGCGTGGTGGTGAGCCTGCCCGACCGTACGCCGCTCTCGTCCGCGCCGGTCTTCAGCCTGCGCTCCGGCGACCGTGTGCTGCTGTCCGGGCGCTCGGGCTCAGGCAAGACGACGCTGCTGCGTGCCTTCTCGGGCGTGTGGCCCTACGGCGAAGGCAGGATCGAAGTACCGGACGGCACGCGCACGCTCGTGCTGCCGCAGCGCTCCTACCTGCCGCTCGGCACGTTGCGCCAGGCGCTCAGCTATCCGCGCACGCTCGACGCCTATGACGACGGCGCCGTCCGGGACGTGCTGGGCGCGGTCGGCCTGGGCCACCTCGCCAACGAACTCGACCACGCCGACAACTGGCCGCAGCGCCTGTCCGGGGGCGAACAGCAACGGCTCGGGGTGGCACGCGCCATCTTGTCCAAGCCCGATTGGCTGTTCCTCGACGAAGCGACGTCGGCACTCGATGTGGCGGCCGAGGTCGCGCTCTACGAGACGCTGGTCCACCGCCTCCCCGGAGCCGGCATCGTCTCCATCACGCATGGCGACACGCTCGACGGGTTCCACAACCGGCGGGTCGAGATGTCGCGAGGGCCCAACGGCCTGTTCCAGGCCGGCGACGTCCTGCCGCAGGCGGCCGAATGACGGACCGGAGAACGGCTTTCGGCGACCCGGGGCCGCCGAAGGGTCTCGCGGCCTAGACGTCGTCCTCGGCCTTGGAGCCGCGCAGCTTCGAGAACACCGAGGCGACGTCGATATCGTGCTCGTCCTCGCCCCGGTGGCCCTTGCTGGCAGAGCCGAAGACTTCGGCCTCGGTCGATGGCGTCGAGCGTGGCCGGGCCGTAGTGACCTCGGGCGAGACCAGCGTCTGGCCGCGGTCATCGGCCACCACCGGGCGGTCCTTGGCGGCGCGGTTCACCTCTGAATCGAGGTCGATCTGCGAGCACAGGCCCAGCGTCACCGGGTCGAGCGGGCTCAGGGCCGACGAGTTCCAATGCGTTCGGTCGCGGATCGCCTGCAGGGTCGTCTTGGTTGTCCCGACAAGCCGCATGATCTGCGCGTCCTTGAGTTCGGGATGGTTGCGCACCAGCCACAGGATGGCGTTGGGCCGGTCCTGGCGGCGCGACAGGGGCGTGTAGCGGGGCCCGCGGGTCTTCTTGGGGGGCGGCAGCCGCACCTTCGGAGGGGCCAGCCGCAAGTGATGCTCCTTGTTGGTCTCGCCCAACTGGATCTCTTCGCGATCGAGTTGGCCGGAACTGATCGGATCGTGCCCCTTGATGCCGGCCGCGACCTCGCCGTCCGCGATGCCCTTCACTTCCAGCGGGTGCAGCTTGCAGAACTCCGCGACTTGGTCGAACGTCAGCGACGTATTCTCGACCAGCCAGACGGCGGTCGCCTTGGGCATCAACGGTGCTTCGCTCATTCTCGTCTCCTGGCGCTTCGTGGCGCGCATGCGGCGCTTGTCAGCGCATGGCGGCCGGGGGAGCGCGGGAGCGCTGCCTCGCCGGACCGAAAGCCCGATGACGGCCGGAGCCCGGCGTGTTCCTGCAGTCATGAGGGGAATGCACTCATCATAGGTGCACGGCGGTCCGGCCGCAACGTGGAATGCCGCGGCCCGGCAGGGCGATCGGGTGAACGCTTTGGCGGCGGCCTCGCCTCCTCCACCGCACTCTCGTGCGGTCCCCCTCCTCCGCTCCGCAGAGGAGGATGTGCCGCTGTATCGGGCGCGTATCCTCCTCCGCCTGCGGAGGAGGGGGACCACGCGAAGCCGAGCTTGCTCGGCCAGCGTGGTGGAGGAGGCGACGCAGTGTGAACGGCTCCGGAAGGACCTTTCACCAATCGCCCTGCCGCGGCCCGCCTCACGGCGCGGCCTTGGAGGCCTCCGTATCCATGGTCCTTTTGGCCGCGAGGGTGAGGAAGCCGGATCTGTTCAGACCCCGCTCGGCAGCAAAACGATCGATCCGGTCGAGGACATCTTCGGGGATCGTCACGTTGACCCGAACCGCCCTGATGGCTGCTCCCTTCAAAGCGACGAGGATCGCGACGCCGTCGCGGTTCTCGCGATCGGCCATGACGGTCGCGAAGGCGGACGGTTCTGGGATGGTGTCCCCATCCTCGATCATCCCTTCGACGTGGAACGCCAGCGCCTCCTCATCGCGCGAGCCTCGTCGAGGTCCGTGCCGACTGAATGCAGCCGGGGAAATCGGGGAACGACACCCCGTAGTCGCTGTTCGCGTCCTTGTGGATCAGGCCGATGTAGTAGCGCATTGCGATCACCTCAGCTTCAGGCCAGCCTGCTTTTCGATGCTGCGGAGCGTACCGATCGCGATATGAGGTCTTGGATGAGGAACCGTCACGCGCCCCGCTGTCGTGGGGTGCTTGAATTGGACGTGGATGCCCTTGCGGCCGACCCTGACCCACCCGTCGGCCTCGATCGCCGCTATGACGGTCGGGCTGTTCACATGCGCATTCGTACACATAGGAGGCTGTCGTTTCAAGTCGCCGAGAGTCACTCTCGTGCCGTCGGCGCGGCTTGACGGCTCCCGAAAAACATGTGGTGAACTCCTCACCGTGGATCAGCTTTGTCCGGCCGCAGCGATGGGCCGCCCGGGAACATCACACGTGAACTATCTTTCGACACGCGGGACGGCTCCGGCGCTCGGCTTTGACGGGGTGCTGCTGGCCGGGCTCGCCCGCGACGGCGGCCTCTACCTGCCGGAGGCGATCCCGACGCTCGACCGCGCCGCCATAACGGGGCTGGCCGGCCGCCCCTACGCCGAAGTCGCCGAACGATTGGTCGCACCCTTCACGGGCGATTGCTTCGCGCCCGGCACCCTGCGCAGCATGACGGAGGCCGCCTATGCCGGGTTCCGACACCCGGCCGTGGTGCCGTTGAGCCAACTCGGCGACAACCTGTTCCTGCTCGAACTCTTCCACGGGCCCACGCTCGCCTTCAAGGACGTGGCGATGCAGCTCCTCGGCCGCATGATGGAGGAGGTGCTGGGCCGGCGCGGCCGGCGCACCGCGATCGTGGGCGCCACCTCGGGCGACACCGGTGCCGCCGCCATCGAGGCCTTCAAGGGTCTGGGCTCCGTCGACGTCTTCATCCTGTACCCGCACGGGCGCGTCAGCGACGTGCAGCGCCGGCAGATGACCGGCGTCGCGGCCGCCAACGTCCACGTGATCGCGCTCGAAGGCACGTTCGACGATTGCCAGGCGATCGTGAAGGCCCTGTTCAACCATCATGCCTTTCGCGACGAGACGAACCTGTCGGGCGTCAATTCCATCAACTGGGCCCGCGTCCTCGCCCAGATCGTGTATTTCTTCACGGGTGCCGTGGCGCTCGGTTCGCCCCACCGCGCGGTCTCGTTCGCGGTGCCGACGGGGAATTTCGGCGACATCCTGGCGGGCTGGATCGCCAAGCGCATGGGCCTGCCGGTCGAGCGGCTCGTGGCCGCCACCAACGCCAACGACATCCTGGCCCGATGCCTCGACTCGGGCCGCTACGAGGTCCAGGGCGTGCGGGCCACGCAGTCGCCCTCCATGGACATCCAGGTGTCGTCGAATTTCGAGCGGCTGCTATTCGAGGCCCACGGGCGCGACGCCGCCGCGGTCCGCGGCCTCATGGCGGGGCTCGCGCAGTCCGGATCCTTCGAGGTCGGGGGCGCCGCGATGGACCGCATCCGGGCCGAATTCGACGCGGAGCGGGTCGACGAGGCCGGCACCGAAGCCGAGATGGCGCGCACGTTCCGGGACTCGGGCGTGGTGCTCGACCCCCATACGGCGGTCGGGGTCGCGGCGGCGCGGCGGAGCCTGGCGCGTGACCCCTCGACCCCGGTCATCGCGCTCGGCACCGCCCATCCGGCCAAGTTCCCCGACGCGGTGGAGCGCGCAACCGGGCGCCGCCCTGCCCTGCCGGCCCATCTCGCCGATCTTCTCGACCGGGAGGAGCGCTTCACGGTGCTGCCCAACGACGTCGCGGCCGTGGAACGTTTCGTCCGCGAGCGCTCCGGCGCGACCCAGCAGGGCGAGGTGCGGGCTTGAACACCAGGATCACCACCCTGCCCTCGGGCCTGCGCATCGTGACGGACGCGATCCCGCACTTGAGGACGACCTCGCTGGGCCTGTGGGTCGGCGTCGGCTCCCGCCACGAGACCGAGGCCGAACACGGGCTGTCGCATTTCCTCGAGCATATGGCGTTCAAGGGCACGCGCTACCGCTCGGCCCGCCGCATCGTCGAGGAGATCGAGGGCGCGGGCGGCGACCTCAACGCCGCCACCTCGACCGAGCAGACCGCCTACTACGCCCGCGTGCTGCCCGGCGACGCGCCCCTGGCGCTCGATATCCTGTCGGATATCCTCACCGACAGCCTGTTCGATCCGCAGGAAGTCGAGCGCGAGAAGGAGGTGGTGCTCCAGGAGATCGGCGCCGTCGCGGACGTGCCCGACGACTTCGTCTTCGACCTCTTCACCGAGCACGCCTTTCCGGGCCAGGCGATCGGCCGGCCGATCCTCGGCACGCCGCGGGGTGTGAAAGCCTTCAGCGGCGAGGCCGTCAGGGATTTCCTCGACCGCCGCTACCGGGCCGACGCCACCGTGATCGCGGCGGCCGGCGCCGTCGACCACGACGGCTTCGTGGCCGAAGCCGAGCGGCGCTTCGGGCGCCTTCGCAGCGAGCCGGGCGCGGAGCTGTCGCCCGCCACCTACCGGGGCGGCGACGTGCGGCTGAGGCGCAGGCTCGAGCAGGCCCATATCGTGATCGGTTTCGAGGCGCCGTCGTTCCACGACCCGGTGCATTACGCGGCCCATATCTTCTCGCATGCGGTCGGCGGTGGCATGTCGTCCCGCCTGTTCCAGACGGTGCGCGAGGAGCGTGGGCTCGCCTATACGATCAACAGCTTCGACTGGGCCTATGCGGACACGGGCCTGTTCGGCTTCTATGCCGCCACGGGGTCGAACAACGTGGCCGAACTCGTGCCCGTGGCGCTCGACTGCATGGCCGGGACCACGGCGGACCTGACGCTCGCGGAGGTCGATCGGGCCAAGGCGCAGCTCAAGGTGTCGATGCTGGTGGCGCTGGAATCGTCGAGCGCCCGGGCCGAGCAGATCGCCCGCCAGCACCTGGCCTATGGCCGAACCCTCGACAGCGCCGAGGTTTTGGAGAAGATCGACGCCATCACGGTGGCGGACGCCCGGGCGGCGGGTGCCGCCATGCTGCGCTCGACCCCCACGGTTGCGGCCATCGGCCCGGTCGGCAAGGTGCCGGGACCCGACGGCGTCGCGGCGCGGCTGGGGTTATAGTGGGGACATCGAGGCATGGCGCTGTTCCGGCTGGGACCGACATTCGACGCCGCGAGCCTCGTGCGCGGCGACGGCGTCTATCTCCGGCCGGCCGAGATGCGCGATTTCGACGATTGGGCGAGCCTGCGCGAGCGCAGCCGCCAGTTCCTCACCGCCTGGGAGCCGATCTGGCCGGCCGACGACCTGACCCGGGCCGCGTTCCGCCGCCGCATCCGCCTCCACGCCGAGGAGATGTCGCGCGACGAGGCCTTCCCGTTCCTGGTGTTCCGTGACGACGACACGCTGGTGGGCGGCCTCACGGTGGGCCAGATCCGGCGCGGCGTGGCCCAGACCGCCACGCTCGGCTACTGGATGGGCCACGGCTTCGCGGGCCGCGGCTACATGAGCCGGGCCGTGCGGGCCGCCGCCACCTTCGTGTTCGCGTCGCTGCGGCTGCATCGCCTGGAGGCCGCCTGCCTGCCCCATAACGCCGCCTCGATGCGGCTGCTCGAGAGCGTCGGCTTCGAGCGGGAGGGCCACGCCCGGGCTTATCTCAGGATCGCCGGCCGCTGGCAGGACCACGTCCTCTTCGCCCTGCTCGATACGGATCCGGTGGCGCCCCCGCAGCGACCGCTGGGGTGATTACCCTTCTCCCGCTTTCGGGAGAAGGTGGCGCTTCGCGGCGGAGCCGCGAAAGTCGCCGGATGAGGGCCGCTGGGAATGCCCATCGCCCTCCGGCGTCCGTTCCGAACAGTACATTCATACGCGCGCGAACCAATCGGCTTCGACCACGATCCGCTCGACCATCTCGGTCGTCACGCCCAGCTTCAGGCTCTTCAGCAGGTCGCAGAGGCTGTCACCCTCGATGAGCTCGATAGGAGGCGCACTATCGCGTGTAGCTTCTTTTTTCGCCTCACCCGAGAACGTCCCGGTCGTGATGATCAACCCCTTGTCGCTACGGCCGACCATCGCGCCGCGGAAGTCGCGGACCGCTCCTGATCCCACTGAGCCTTGATACCGTTTGCATTGGAAAAGCACCTGGAAGGAGACCAGATTGATCCGTAGGACGCCGATACCGTCGATACCGCCATCGCCGCTCCTCCCTGTCACCTCCACCTTTACGAACCCGGCTTCCCGTAGCAGGCGTTGGGCCAAGCGCTCGAAGGCGTCGGGCCCATCGATCTCAGCGCGGTCAGCAATCTGTCTTTCCAAGTCTCCTCAAGCGGCGGTCTCTCGGCCGCAACGGACTCCTCGGTGGTCGGTTCGTCTCCCCCGTTCTGATCCCTTCGCCGCTCGTAGTCCTGCCGTCGGACGATTTGCGGCGCCTTCGACACATCATTCGGCGTGAGCCGCTCACCCACCTTTGCGATGGCCCAGACTCCTCGACCGCCATTCTCGATGGCGCCGACACGCCTCAGATAGGTTTTTGCCCAGGCCAGATTGTACCCAAGCTTCGTCTGACGATTATCGGTGTGAACGAAGGAGGCCACCGGATCCGGGATCTGTTCGATCTCGATGATCTTGGCCAGCAACTCCTCATTGGAGGCTGAACCGCCCATCGCTTTCAACGCGCGAAGTGTTGGCCACATCAGGGCGTCGAAAGCCGGTACGCTCACGTTCGATGGGCTGTTGGAGGGCATTCGCGACGCGTCCGGCGTGCCGGTGAGGAAGCCACCAGCGTCGATCTCTGATTGTAGATGCCCGACTTGGGGCGGGGACACAAATCGCCAGTCTCAGGCAGCAAGCTCGCCAAGCTGCGACATCAGCGGGTGAGTGGCCGGCTTTGGGCCGCGCTTGACGCCCGGCCGCATGGAAACAAATAGTGAACGGAAACACCGGCCGGAGCCGTTCATGCCGTCCAACTCCCCGTCCCGCGAGGACCAAGCCGCCATCCTGATGGAGAGCAAGCGCTTCCGGGATTTTCTCATGAGGACGAGCATGCGGTGGTCCCGCCGTTCCGGCGTCAGGCGCGCGGCCGACACCGTGTGCGATGAACTCGACGAACTCGCCATGGTGAGCACAGGCAACCGGGACGCGCTTCTGGACCCGCTGCATAAGACACCGTGACCGAAATGTGCTATGCGTGTCGTGCATGGGACGGCGAGCACCGGGCGTAACAGAACGTCGTGTCGGTCGTAAATCGTGTCGGACCCGCATACGACGCAAGCACTGCGTCCCGCATAGCGAACACGAGGTTCGCCCCGGGAGGTCACCATCGACGATAAGGTCGCGCTGTTAGAGGCTGTCTCTGGACTGAACCGGCTCGCCAGCGCCAGGCGCCTCGATGTCGGGGCGGTCCTGGCGTTGTTGAACACCCTTCCCGCCGCGGTCGATGCCGAGCTTGGCGAGACGGTCGAACATGCACGCCAGTGTGTTGCCGCTGCTCCGGGCGGCGACGACAAGCACGAAGCCGTGGCGCGTTACGCGATCAAGCGGGTTGCCTTGATGCTGGAGGCCACTTACGGCAGGCATGAGGGAACGTAACCCCCGTGATCCATCGCGGCTGCTTTCCAGGCCCGCCGTAGCGCCTGCCATCTCGGGTTGCTGGCCCGTCTACCGGAACGCAGGCGCCACCGTTCCGGGGATCGTCACTCCACGGTCTCGCCCGGGTAGACGCCCCACAGGTTGCTCTGCTGCTCGTAGCCGTCGAAGCCGTCGCCGTAGATGCGGCACCACTGGCCGTCGCAGCGCTTGACGTTGCCGATCACGCCGGACTGAAGGTTCGCCACCACGCCGGCCCCCGCCTGCGGCTGGCTGTAGAGCGGCATGGTCTGGTCCTTCTTCCAGGGCGCGATCAGCGCGGTGCGGCGGCCCGACAGCAGCGAATGCAGCACCCAGCCTTCGGATCCCTCCGAGTCGCGGATCTTGCGCCAGGTGTCGAACTCCGCCGTGATCTCGACCGGCAGACCGGCCCGCTCGAAGATCCAGGACGTGCGGTGGTCCTTGGACGGGCCTTCGCGCAGGTTGACGCGGTCCGACTTCAGGCTGACGTAGCGCGGCACCGGCAGGCCCGTCATGGGGCCTTTCGGGTCGATGACCGCAGCGCCCGCGCCGGCGAGGCCGGCCAGCAGCAGCCCGGCGGCACCGAAGACCGCGCCGACACGGCGGAACCCCCGGAGCTGCCGCATGCCTCTATCCCTTCCCGTCATCGCGAGCGCAGCGAAGCGACCGGAAGCGACCGTCGTGGAGGCTGGGTTGCTTCGCTCCGCTGGTAACGACGGCTCTCCAACTCCCCCGCGATCGACCGCACCATCCCTCATCGCGTTCACCCGATTGCCTTGGCACCGCACCCGATTCCCGTCGTGGCGGAGGCCGATATGCGTTAGCATCTGGCGCTGACAGGGTTAATGCGGCGTGAAAACGGGCCGACCCTCACGATATGGCCCGGGCGGGCGTGACCGGCTCCGAGGAGGCCGCCCCCCTGGGTGAACACTGCAACCGGAAGAGCCATGGCCAAGAAGCCCTTCGTCGTCGTGACGCGCAAGCTGCCGGAACGTATCGAGACGCGCATGCGGGAGCTCTTCGATGCCCGCCTCAACATCGAGGACGAGGTGATGGGGCCTGCGGCCCTGGCGGCCGCCATGGGCGAGGCCGAGATCCTGGTCCCCACCGTCACGGATCGGGTCGACGCGAGCCTGATCGAGGGAGCAGGCCCGCGGTTGAAGCTCATCGCCAATTTCGGCACGGGCGTCGACAACATCGATGTCGACGCGGCGCACCGGCGCGGTATCGTGGTGAGCAACACACCCGGCGTGCTCACCGAGGATACGGCCGACATGACCATGGCGCTGATCCTGGCGGTGGCGCGCCGCATCGTGGCCGGTGCCAACGTCATCCCGGCCGGGGAGTGGAACGGCTGGGCCCCGACCTTCATGCTGGGCAGCCGCATCGCGGGCAAGCGGCTCGGCATCGTCGGCATGGGGCGGATCGGCCAGGCCCTGGCGCGGCGCGCCAGGAGCTTCGGCCTGTCGATCCACTACCACAATCGCCGGCGCCTCGCGGCCGACATCGAGGAGGGGCTCGAGGCGACCTATTGGGACTCGCTCGACCAGATGCTGGCCCGCACCGACATCGTGTCGGTCAACTGCCCCCACACACCCGCGACCTACCACCTGCTGTCGGCGCGGCGGCTGAAACTGCTGCGTCCGCAAGCCATCCTGGTCAACACGGCGCGGGGCGAGATCATCGACGAGGGGGCACTCACCCGCATGCTGGAAGCCGACGAGATCGCCGGCGCGGGGCTCGACGTCTTCGAGCACGAGCCCGCCGTGTCCAACAAGCTGATCCGCCTCGCCAAGGCCGGCAAGGTGACGCTGCTGCCCCATATGGGTTCGGCCACCCAGGAGGGCCGGGTCGAGATGGGCGAGAGGGTGCTGGTCAACATCCGCGCCTTCGTGGACGGCCACCGGCCGCCCGACCGCGTGCTGCCCACCCTGCTGTGAGGCACGCCATGTCGGGCGGGAAGCCGGGCCGGGACCGATCGGCCTTGAACTCAGGGTATAACGACGGCGTCGGGATCTCCGCCGGGCGAACCCTCGCGCGTTCGGCCGCGAACCGGCAGGCTTCCCCTTGGCTGCGGCCGGCACGTCAGCCCGAGATCGCAACGCGTCGGCGCAGCTTTGCGACCACGCGGGACCGATGAGCATGCGCGGTCCGGGAATCAGGGCGACATTCATTCTCGACCTCGAGGGCTTCGCGCCGGACCCCGATGGATCGGCCGGGCCGGCCGACAACTATCCACCCTGCAATCTCGAACGCATGCGGGATGCGGCGGGGGGCCGCGACAGCCTGCGGCTCGTCCTCGCAGTGGCGGGCTTCGCCCCGAATCAACTTGAAATCACGGTCGTGGGGGACCAGCTTTGCATCAGCGGCGAACAGGGTCGCGAGGGGGAGACCCGGCACTTTTTGCACCGCGGCATCGCGGCCCGGCGTTTTCGGCGATGCTTTCGCTTGGCGCACGGCCTGGAGGTCGAGGAGGCCGACCTCCGCGACGGCCTGCTGCGGATCGACCTCGCGGTGCAGGTGCTCGGCCGGGTCAGCCGGACGATCGTCATCGGGGCGCGGGATGCGTAAGCCTCGCGGTTTCGCGGAACCTGAACGGTCCGCATCAAGTGGGAACCATCATGTCAGCGTCAGAGTCGAAATCCGAGCCCCTGTCGGCCGATGAATTTGCCCATTTGGGCCAGGGTGACATCGCTTATGTGAAGACGATCCGGTCCGACGACGTCCCAGTGCTGTTCCCCCAGGCACCCGCCATCCAGCCCGGGCTCGATCTGTTCATGTTGCTGGGGGCCGACGGTGTTCCGATCCTGCTCACCGACAGCAAGGACGCGGCGCTGGCCAATGCCTCGGAAAACCAACTGCTGACCGTCAGCCTGCACTGAACATCCCCGCACCGACCCGGTGCTGGCCTTCCTGCTGCGGCCCTGCGACACGCCGTCCCGTCATCGACGAACCACGAACCCTACACGCCTACTCGCGTTGGCGAGTCCACCGGGCCTGGCCCGGTCGGCGTGTAGCGTAAGGGTGTCCGATGTCGAGTGTTCCCGTGTCCCTGGCGGCCGTGCGGCTCCTGCCCTTCGCGGCCGAGGGCGACGCCCTGATCTACGTCGCCTCCGACGATCATCGGGCCGAGGGCATCGCGCATCTTCTGGCCGAACTGGCGCCCGGCGCCATGGTGGCGTTCCTGCCGGCCTGGGATTGCCTGCCCTATGACCGCGCTTCCCCGTCGCCCGACATCCTGGGCCAGCAGATGGCGGCGCTGCGGCGGCTCGGCGCCCAGGGGGCCGGCCCATCGGCCGCAGGCGTCGTCCTGGTGACGACCCTGGAGGCCCTGGTCCAGCGCCAGCCGCCCGCCGAGGCCGCGGCCCAGGTGCTTCACGTCGCGATCGGGGACGAGATCCGGCCCGACGTCCTGAAGGCCCCTCTCGAGGCCTTCGGCTACCAGCCCCACCATCGCGTCGACGACCACGGCGAGTTCGCGATGCGGGGCGAGGTGGTGGACCTGTTTCCGCCCGGCCCGACGCCCTACCGCCTGACCCTCGGCGATGGCCGGATCGCCGCCATCCACCCGTTCGATCCCGCTACGCAGCGGTCGACCGGCACGGCGGACGCGCTGACCATCGACCCCGTGACGACCATCGTGCCGCTCGGCGAGGACGCGCCGTCGCCTCGGCGCCTCCCCGGGCTGGAGCACCGCCTGCCGGAGCATTATTCGGCGCTCCGCACCATCTTCGACGTCATGCCCCGTGCCCGGCTGATGCTGGAGCCCGAGGCCGAGCCCCGCCTCGACGACGTCCTGAAACAAGCCGCGCAGCAGCGCACCGAGGCATCCGCCGCGTCCCGCCGAGATGACGGATGGAAGCCCTTGCCGGCGGGGGCGCTCTACCTGACCCACTCCGAGTGGACACGCGCGGCGGCGTTCCGCCTCGTCCCCCTGCCCGGCCGCGCGCCGGCCGAGGCCGTGCCCCGGTTCCACGACGGTGCGCAGGCGCGCCGGCGCTTTACGGCCTTCACCGCGGCGCGCGCCGAGGCCGGTCACCGCGTCGTGCTGGCGGGCTCCACCGCGCGCGACCTTGCGGCCCTGAGCAAGGCGGCAGGCCTGCCGACACAGGACATCGGCTCCTGGGCCGAAGTGGCCTCGGCGCCGCCCGGCACGGTGCTGTCGCTGCGGCTCGGGGCCGAGCACGGCTTCATCGACGACCAGGATAACGTCACGATGGTGTGTGCGGCCGACCTCCTGGGCCACGGCCCCCGCGGCGCCCATCGCGCCCACCACCATCACCACCATGCCGTGCCGGTGCCGTGGCACGCGGGCGACGGCGAGTTCGCGCTCGGCGACACGGTGATCCACATGGAACACGGCGTCGGCGTGCTACGATCGCTGGAGACGCTGGCCTCGGACGACATCGAGGCGCGCGACACCGTGCGGCTCGATTACGCCCGCGATGCGGACCTCCTGACACCGGTCGAGACGCTCGACCGGCTGTGGCGCTACGGCTTGGCCGACGATGCCATCCGGCTCGATCGGCTCGATGGCGACGCGTGGTCGAAGCGCCGCCAGCGCATCGCCGGGGAGATCGCCGAAACGGCCCGGGCCCTGGTCCAGATGGCCCGCCTACGCGACGCGACCGAGGCCGCAGTGCTGATCGCGCCGGCCGCCCCGTATCGCAGCTTCACGGCGCGCTTTCCCTTCCCGCCGACGCCCGACCAGGCCCAAGCCATAGCGGATGTCGCCGCGGATCTCGCCTCGGGCCGCCCGATGGATCGTCTGGTGGTCGGCGATGTCGGCTTCGGCAAGACCGAGGTGGCGCTGCGTGCCGCGGCGATCGCGGTGCTGGCGGGCCGGTAGGTCGCGCTCGCGGCCCCCACCACCGTACTGGTGCGCCAGCATGTGGAAACCTTCACGCGGCGCTTCGCCGACCTCGGTATCGCGGTGGCGCAATTGTCTCGCCTGACGTCGCCCGCAGAGGCCGCGGCCGTGAAGGCCGGGCTCGCCGATGGTTCGATCCGGGTCGTGGTTGGGACCCAAGCGCTGGCGGCGGCCGATGTCGCGTTCAGGGATCTCGGCCTCCTGATCGTCGACGAGGAGCAGCGCCTGGGCACGGCCGAGAAGGAGCGGCTGCGCGCGCTCGGCGCCGGGATCCATGTCCTGACCCTTACCGCGACGCCCATCCCGCGTACGCTGCAGAGCGCGCTCGTGGGCCTGCAGGACCTCAGCGTCATCGCGACGCCGCCGGCGCGCCGGCGCCCCATCCGCACCTCGGTAGCGCCTTTCGACCTCGCCACCGTCAAGACGGCGCTGACCCGCGAGGCGGCGCGCGGCGGGCAGAGTTTCGTCGTGGTGCCGCATATCGAGGGGCTCGACCGCATGGCGGCTTCCCTGGCCGAAGCCTGTCCAGCACTGAAGATCCTGTCGGCCCACGGCCGCATGAGCCCCGACGAGGTCGACGACGCCATGATGGCCTTCGCCGAGGGGGACGCCGACGTGCTGGTGGCGACCAGCATCGTCGAGAGCGGACTCGACGTGCCGCGCGCCAACACCATGGTGGTGTGCGATGCCGAGCGCTTCGGCATGTCCCAACTCCATCAGCTCCGCGGGCGGGTCGGGCGGAGCCGCCTTCAGGGCCTATGCTACCTGATGACGGAGGGCCGGGAGCCGCCCGGCGAGACGGCGGCACAGCGTCTTTCGACCCTCGCGGCGTTTGACAAGCTCGGCAGCGGTATGGCGCTTGCCGGACGCGACCTCGACCTCCGCGGTGCGGGCGACCTCGTGGGCGAGGAGCAGGCGGGCCATCTGCGGTTGATCGGCCTCGGCCTCTACCAGCATCTTCTTGGCCTGGCGATCCGCGCGGCGCGTGGCGAGGCGGTGGAAGATTGGACACCCGAGATCCGCATCGACCGGGCGGGTTCGCTGCCGTCCGACTATGTCCCCGAGCCCGAGCTGCGGCTCAACATCTATGCCCGGCTGGCGCGGGTGACGGAGGCCCACGAGGCCGAAGCCCTGTCCGAGGAAATTGACGACCGGTTCGGCCCGCCTCCGCCGGAAGTACAGGATCTTCTCGCGCTGGCGCGTCTGCGAGCGCTGTGCCGCACGCTGGGCGTGGCCCGGGTCGACGCCGGCCCGAAGGCCATCGCACTCGACCTCAGGCCGAACGTCGCGGCGGCCGATCTCGTCGATCGAGCGCCACCGGGGCTCCGGGATCGGCTGACGCTGAAAGGGGCTCGGCTGATCTATGCCCAGCCATCGGGCACGTCGCACGAGCGGCTGAGCCTGGCGTCGCATCTGCTGGCGGGGTTTGGCTAACGGCACCGAAGCCGCCCGCGGCCGCCTCGTCGCTGATGGCGGGCGCGGCCAGCGGCGTCACGAGGCACGAGCCCTCGCGGAACGCCGCGTCGCCCGTGGCGGCGTCCTCGCCGAGGTGGACCGGCAGCGCCATGACACCCCGGAGGCCGGTGGCCTGACGCCAGCGGATCGCCTCGCGCGGCACACCGAGCGCTAGCTCCGGGAACCGGCGCAGCAGGGCGTTGAGGGCGATCTTGGTTTCGAGGCGCGCCAGCGCGCTGCCGAGGCAGTAGTGGAGCCCGAAACCCAGGGCCAGATGGCGGCCGTTGTCGGTGCGCAGGATGTCGAAGCGGTCGGGCTCGGAGAACACGCCGTCGTCCCGATTGGCCGCGGCCAGCAGCAGGATCACCATTTCGCCTTTGCGCACCCGGGTGCCGGCGACTTCGACGTCCTCCAGCGCGAAACGGGGCGTGCCGTGCTCGACAGGGTTGGTGTAACGGAGGAACTCCTCGACCGCGCCGTCCATCAGTTCGGGCCGCTCGCGCAGCGCCGCCATCTGGGCCGGATGGTCGATCAGCGCCATCAGGCCGTTGCCGATCAGGTTGACCGAGGTCTCGTGCCCGGCGAAGAGCAGGAGGAAGATCATGCCGATCAGTTCGTCGCGGCTGAGATGGTCGCCCGCCTCCTCGACCGTGATGAGACGCGTGATCAGCTTGTCGTCGGGTTCGCGGCGTTTGAGTTCGATGAGGTCCTCGAAGAAGCGCAGCAGCTTGGGCATGGCGGGCAGCCAGCGGATGGCGCGCCGCACTGGCCTGTCGTTGACTTCGATCAGCCTTACCACCTGGTCGTGGAAGGCCAGCCTCCGGTCCTCCGGGATGCCGAGCATCTCGGAGATGACCCTGAGAGGCAGCGGCAGCGCGAAGCTGTCCATGAGATCGACCGTGCCCCGACGCGCGGCCTCGTCGAGCAGTGTCTCTACCGTGGCCTCGATCCAGGGCGCCATGTCGGCGACCGAACGCGGCGTGAACACCTTCGACACGAGCCGGCGCAGGCGCGCATGGGCCGGATCGTCGACGCTGACCATGGACGCACCGACGAGCTTGATGAGCTTGGGCGCATAAGCGCCGCCGAAGCCGAACAGCGGCGTGCGCGCAGCGTTGCGGGGATCCGTCGAGAAACGCGGATCCTTGTGGACCTTGAGCACATCCTCGTAGCGCGTCACCACCCACCCGGTCCCGCGGGTCGGGATCCGGGCCCGGATCACCGGCGAATGCCGCCTCAACTCGGCGTAATAGGCATAGGCATCGCCCCGGCTGGCGGGGTCCCAACGGACAGCTTTCAAGATGAGTCCTTCTCGGGGCGGCATCCCGGCCATCGACCGTCGAATGCCAAGCCTCAGTCGCCCATCACCTTGGGGTTTTTTGCGGCGGAAGCAAGACTGGACGCCGTGCTGGGCCAATCCCAAGACGGGAACGTTCTCGGGATCCGCCGCGTCGAACTGGTGCCCCATGGGCACCGGTTCGAGGACAGGACCTGGCTGCGTCCGGTGGCGCCGGCCCGATTCTACATGCCGTGCAGGACGGTCGCGGTATTGCCCTGCTTGAGGTTGCGGTAGCGCGCCAGCGCCCAGAGCGGGAAGAACTTGGCATAGCCGAGGTAGCGCAGGTAGAACACGCGCGGAAAGCCCGTGCCGGTGTAGCGCGGCTCGTCCCAGAACCCGTCGGCGCCCTGATGGACTTCGAGGTAGGCGATGCCGCGCTTGACCGCCGGATGCGAGACCTCGCCGGCCGCCATCAGGCCGATCACGGCCCAGGCGGTCTGCGATGCCGTGCTGGCGCAGGGCTTGTAGGCCGCGTAATCGAGCGCATAGCCGGCGTCGTCCTCGCCCCAGCCGCCGTCGGGGTTCTGGATCCGGAGCAGCCAGTCGACGGCGCTGCGCATCGACGGATGGGTGACGTCGAGGCCGACCGCGTTGAAGCAGCACAGCACCGACCATGTCCCGTAGATGTAGTTGATGCCCCAACGGCCGAACCAGCTGCCTTCGGGGTGCTGCTCGGCCACGAGGTAGTCGACGCCGCGCCGCACGGCCGCGCTGGTGGCGACCGTATCGCCGAGTTGGCCCAGCATCGACAGGCAGCGCGCCGTGACGTCGGCGGTCGGCGGGTCGAGCAGGGCGCCGTGGTCCGCGAACGGGATGTGGTTCAGGTAATAGGACGTGTTGTCGACGTCGAAGGAGGCCCAACCGCCATTGGTGCTCTGCATGCCGAGCACCCATTCGACGGCGCGGTCGATCGCCTCGTCGAAGCGTCGCGTTCCCGTCTTGTTGCGGGCCCGGTCCATGGCCATGACCACGACGGCGGTGTCGTCGAGATCGACGTAATGGTCGTTCTTGTACTGGAAGGCCCAGCCGCCCGGCCTGAGATCGGGCCGCTGGACGGCCCAGTCGCCCTTGAAATCGAGCACCTGAAGCGGCTTCAGCCAGTCGAGTGCCTGTTCGGCCCGCGCCGTGTCGTCGGGCATGGCTTCGAGCAGGGCATGGGTGGTCAGAACCGTGTCCCACACGGGAGACAGGCAGGGCTGGCAGAATGCCTCCTCGCCGTTCTGCGCAACGAGCTTTTCCAATGCCGCCTTGGCCGTGATCATGTCCGGGTGCTCTTCCGGCACGCCGAGCACATGGAACATCAACACGGTATTGGCGATGGAGGGATAGATGGCGCCGAGCCCGTCGTCGCCGTTCAGACGCTCGCGGCAGAAAGCCACGGCCTTGTCGATCGCCGATTGCCGACTCTTCGCCGGGAACAGCGGTTCGACGATGCGCAGCACATGATCGAGCCCGATGAAGAACTTGCCCCAGAACCCCACCTGGTTGGCGGTCTTGGGCCAGCGCTTCATCGCGTGCGGCGGCACGAGAAAGAGTTCGTCGATGCCGATGTTGCGTGGGTTGGCGGCCCGGGGCCGCTTGGCCATCAGCACCAGGAGCGGCACCAGCGTGTCGCGCGCCCAATAGGACAGGCGCCAGATCGTGATGGGGAACCAGCGCGGCGCGTGCATCAGTTCGACCGGCATGACCGGTACGGCGCGCCACGGCACGATGCCGAAGAACGCCAGGGTGGTGCGGGTGAAGATGTTGATGCCCGCGGCACCGCCATGAGCCAGGATGGCCTCGCGCGCCCGCTTCATGTGCGGTGCATCGACGGGGTCGCCAGCGATCTTGAGGGCGAAATAGGCCTTGACGCTGGCCGAAATATTGAGGCCGCCCTTGGCCAGCATAGGCCAGCCGCCGTGCGGCTCCTGAATACGCCGAAGGTAGTTGGCGGTGCGGCGTTCCATCTCGGGGTCCGGCTGCCCGAGGAAGTGCTTGACCAGGATGTATTCGGACGGGATGGCGGCATCGGCCTCGAGATCGAAGGCGTAATGGCCGTCGGCGCGCTGCTCGTCGAGCAGCGCCGACGTGGCACGCGCGATGGCGGCGTCAAGGCCGGTCGCGTCGGATTTGACGGGTCGGGTGGCGGCGTCGGCGACATGGGCGGCAAGTGACATAAAGCGCGGGTTCTCGGTTCTTTCCGGCAGGGGCAAGTGCAGCGCCGTACGGCTTGCTGCAGCGCAGCAAGATGCGGCCCAGAATGGCCTAAACGTGGCCTTGTTTCACATTTCGGCCCGCCCGTCCCCCGTTGCGCGCCGTTAGAGTCAAACTGTTGCCCGCGTGGAACACCCGCGGCGGCGGTGCGGGGTGCCGATCCGATGGCCGTCGGGATCCCTGTTGCCAAGCCCCTGGAGACGTTCTATGGACACCGCCAGCGGCGTCCTTGGGCGCCGCCCGTCGATGGTCCGGTCGAAGCCGGCCTCGCTTGCGCGCTCGTAGCTCAGCTGGATAGAGCACTAGACTACGAATCTAGGGGTCAGGAGTTCGAATCTCTTCGAGCGCGCCAAGTTTGTCAACGATATGAAGGTCTTAGCTCGCGGAAGCGACTAGGGCCTTTCTCATTTTCAGGGCCTCGGGTGACATTGGGGTGACTTTCGGGGAGACGCTGGCTTGTTACGGGTGATGCAGGGTGAGGACGCCCCGTGATGCGTCTTTATCCGCAGCCATCGTTAAGGCTGTTCCGGGACGTTTGGGCGGTGTTTGTCACCCTGGGGTGACACGGAACCGGGGGCGAAGCCCGCAGCGACGTCCGGCTCGGGTGATTCGTGTTATGGCTACTATGCCATGACGACGCGGCGCGGGGGCGAGGAGTGTGAAGCGGCATGGGTACGGTCAACCTCACGCTATCGGATTCGGTCATCGCTTGGGCGAACAGCCAAGCGCGGGCGAGTGGACAAACCATGGATCAGTTTGTGTCCGACGTATTGGCCCGCGAACAGCGGAAAGGCGCTACCCTCACGCCGTTCCAGCAAGCCTTGTTTGATCATATACGACAGACAAGCGCCTCGCATCATGGCATGTGCGGCGTTATGGATGTAGTCGGCGGCTTCTTGTCGTACGAAATGCCAGAAATTCAAGCCGGACTCGACGCTCTCAAAGCGAAAGGCAAAATTCAGGAGGTCGAGGGGGGCGGCTACTATCGCGTTGCCCTTTGAAGCGGGATTGAGCGGTGAAGCCGGCCGAGTTCGCCGAGGTCGTCATCATCCCGACCGTGCGGACCACCTATCCGAAGCACCTGGGGACGATCGATCTTTCGTTTCTCGACCCGCAGTTCCGAACGGCGCCCGACGCTTGACGGCCTCCTAGAACGTAACGAGAACGGTTCCCATGGTGGAGCCGGCTCGACTCAGTGCGTACCCCTACGTTATCGTTCGCGTGACATGCACGAGATGCACGCGGCGCGGTAGCTACAGGCTGGCACGCTTGGCCGAGCGGTACGGTGCCGAGGCGTCCCTTGTCGACGTGCTGCGCCACTTGTCGCGGGACTGCGCGAACCACGGGTTCAAGCGTGAGAAGGGAAGCTATCCTGAACCGTGTGGAGCGGTGCTGGCCGATCTAGGGACACCACGGCCGCCCGACGTTCCACCGGAGCGACCACGGCCAGGGGCGCCGGTCATGATGCGGCCGAGGCTGGTAGGGGGGGCGGGGTTAGGCGCATGGGAACGATTCAACATTTTCTTCCCGAATGGGCCTTATACATTCAAGCGGTGGGGATGCCGCTCGTTACCGGAGTAGCGGTGATCTATTTTGGGTGGTGGCAACAAAGGATCGCGCGTGAAAAACTAAAGCACGACCTTTTCGATAAGCGGTGTAAAATCTATGAAAAGGTCGATAACCTCAGCGTTGCGATCCACAGGAAAGTTGACGAAAACTGGTCAAGCGTGGACACGGCCTATGCTGAAGTGGCAAGCATCGCGTTTCAAGCGCCGTTCTTATTTGGTAGCGAAATTGGAAACCGATTTAAGAGGGGGCTAAGTGATTTGAATATGATTCGAGACTTTTCTGAGAGTAACAGCCAAGTTTGGACACATGCAAGGGTTCAAAAGCACCTTAGGCGCGCATATTTCGAGCTTAACGATATCTTAGAAACCTGGGCTCAGTCCGTAGACTTGAAGGATTTCAGCTAGATAGTCTATCATGCGTCACCTCGCCTCCCGTAACTCGCTCAATCGCGCCTCGTCATCGCTCCAATGGTCGCGGAGCCAAGCGACGAGCTGTACGCCGTCGAGATGTTCCACGTCGAAATTGTCCCTGTCCTCGGGATCGTCGCTGAACGTGTGTAGCGCGAGCGTACCGTTCGGCTGCACGCACAGCTCTCGCCTGATGACACGGTTCCAGGGGTTCAAGGTAACGTCGCGAAAGAGGATATCGCTGCGGTCGAGCGTCTGTAGGGCTACAATGTATTCAGGGGACATCGGCGACTCGCTCGTGAGTGAGGAGTGCCAGCGTTCTACAAATCCGCGAGAATAACAAATGTTATTTTTGCTTGGTCGTCAGACTCGTCTTTGTCATGCGTTAAACGTTCCTGCCGACACGCTTCAGTGGCTCTGCACCCACATGTCTAACGGCCAAAGCAGGGCGCCTATGACATCGTCGGGCTGGTAACAAGCCACGGGCGCGTTTTCTAGTGGAACAAAGGGACAGTAGGAGGAGGCCCGGCGCACATAGCCGTTATCTCTCATGCAAGACACGGCGTCCGTGTCTATACGCCTAGGATCAACGTCCTTGAAGTTTCTGTTGAGCGACTGCATTAGACAGGCGGCGTGAGCCGCTCGCTGTCCTTCGACACATCCTCCTAATGGCATGAAAAGGGCCGCAACGGCACATACCCTCAGAATCAACGGCAGCATCGCGCCCTCTTCAACTCCGACCGAGAATATCAGAATCTTGCATCACGTAACAGCGCCACGCGTGCGCCGCCTGAACAGCCCCCATGATCCGACCGAGCACGACCTTGGGCGTGCTGGCCATAACCGCCTTCACGGCAGACGCTCCGAACATTGCCGGCCGGCCGACCATCTCCCGTGCCAGTCGGGCGCGCGTCTCGTCGTCGAGCGGGACGACGAGCGCGACCGCCCCATCGCCGTCCATGGTCCGCAGCGCGGCGAGGTACGGCAACAGGGCGCCGTCGAGGTCGCGCTCGGCCGGCCCGGTACGCACGCGGGGCACGCGAACGTCCGGTTGCAGGAGGGCGGAACTCGGGATGACGTTCGACATGCGCCCGCTCCCGGTTAGTTATGCCCCACGCCGTTCAGCATGGGGTGAACGCCTGGATGCTGAACGACACCGTTGCTTCCGCCCATGTAGTCGCCACCACCAGAGCCCGAAACGTCGCCGTGCAACGCCACCTTGCTCGCCATCTCGGCCCTGGCAATCGTTGCCAAGAGTTGCGGGGACGGCTGAACCGCGACCTCGACACGAGTGTTGCCCTCGATCGTCCCGGTGACGGTTCCCTTCACGGCAACGTCGCTGTGAACGTCGCTATGCACGTCGACTTTCTGCGGCGCGCGCTCGGGATAGATCGCGTGCATGATGGAAGCCGAGAGGCTGTTCGACAGTGAGGCCGTGTCGACAACGGGTCCGTGCGAGTCAAACGAAGGCCCGGTCCTGGGGATAGTCGGATGGCTGTAGTCAACCGGAGGCGTTTCGAGCCCCATGCCAGGACGGGCAAGCGTGGGACGTGCTTCGCCATGGAAGCGGTCAAAGCTCGTCAAGACCCCGTTCAACCTGTCAATCGCGGCCGACAAGCGCGGCGCGACGGCTAGGCCCGCATCAGGCGTCGTGACCGGACCCTTCATGTCGAACGCCGGCCCGGTCCTGGGGACCATCGGACGGCTGTAGTCCACCGCAGGCGTTTCATTGAGCCCCATGCCAGGACGGGCAAACGTGGGACGTGCCGCTTCGCCATTGAAGCGGTCAAAGCTCGTCAATACCCCGTTCAGCCTGTCGACTGCGGCCGACAAGCGCGGCGCGACGAGGCCCGCATCAGCCGTCGTGACCGGGCCATTCATGTCGAACGCCGGCCCGGTCCTGGGGACCACCGGATGGCTGTAGTCAACCGCAGGCGCTTCACCAAGCCCCATGCCGTCGCGCGTGAACGTCGGATGGCTCTGGGCATATGCGGTCGCGTGCGACTGGTCATAGGTGGCCAGGACGCCGGACAGCTTGTCGATTTCGGCCGAGAGCTTGGCAATCTCCGGATCGGCCTGCAATTCCATCCTGGCGCGCGGCCCATTGCGGGCGCTATCCGTCGCTTGTGCTGCGGCGGCATTGGCCTCGACCACGGCCGCGGATTGCTGAACGGCCTGGCGCGCGATCCCGAGCACGCGATCAAGCTCGGCCTGCCCCTGTTCGACACCGGCTTGATGGCGGTCCTGCGCAGCGGCCGGCGCCTGTTCTGCGGCCTTGCGTGCCGCCGCTAGATCGTCCGCCGTCACCTTCGGAGCGTTCAGGCGGTCGCGCTCTTGTTCCACCATGTCGACCGCCTTGGCGATGACTTGGCGCTGAAAATCCAGCAGATACGTCTCGCGCTCTTTGCGGTGTGCGTCGAGGCTACGGAACGCCGGATCGTTCTCGGCCGCAGTGCCGAGGCGATCCCGCAAGCCGGCGAGATCGGTCTGTGTGCGTTTCAGGTCGGCGTCCCCGGCGAGCGGGTCGGTCTTCTTGACGTGGTCGATCACGCGATGCAGCGAGTCTATGTGCTCGTCGCTGGTGGCTTGGCGCTTCGCATAGGCCGCCTCGACCTCGGCGAGGTGTTCGCGGGCCGCCCGGATGGCGGGATCGTGCCTGGGGTTGTTATTCTCCGCTGCGGCGAGGTGGTCGCGGGCCGCCACCACGGCCGGGGCATGATCCACGTCGAGCAACCCTCGGCGCAGCACTTCGCTGGCGTGCTCTCGCGCGGCCCGAACGGCCGGGTCCATCGCGGCGGCATGATCCTCGATAGCCTTCTGATGGTCGGCGAGAGCCTTGCGGTCGCGATCGACGCGCTCCCGTAACCCGTTGGCCTCCTCCGGCGTGGTGGGGTTGTCAACGTCCCCGTTCTTCCACAGCTCGAACTTGTGCCACAGCGCGGCCCGGTGCTCGAACGCCTCGAATCCCGCCACCACGGCCCCGATACCCGCCACGATGGGCAGGAACGGCACGTCGGCGAGCAAGCCGAGTGCTCCCACGAGCGGCCCGACTTCCTCCGCCCCCGTGACGAGTTTCGAGAGGCCCCCGGCGAAGTTCGCCAGTTGGCCGCCGAGCTTCAATCCCGCGAGCGTGGTGCCGGCGACCAGCACCGAATCGAGCACGATCCTGGCGCCCTCACTCGCTCCCGCGACCGAGCGGATACCCTCGGCGAGCGTGTTGAACGTCGAGGTCAGCACCCCTTCCATCGGGCGAAAAGTTTCGGCCTGTAACCCGGTCCACGCGCCGCTTAGGTTCTGTTGCGACCCTGCATAGTTGTCGAACTGTTCATCCCGCGCCTTGCCGTAAGCGGCGTGCGGGTCCGAAGTGTCGAAGTTTCCACGAATGCGCTTCAACTCGTCAATGTTATCTTTTAGCGTCATGACGGCGTTGGCTTGCTCGCGGAACATCGTTTGTATCAGGCCGACCGACACGCCCTTGTCGTGGACGTCCTGTAGGAACTTCTCCTGGTCGACTCCGGTGACGGCGCCCTTCGTGATATCGGCTGCGGCATTGGACGCGGCGACGCGGTTATGCAGCCCCTTGTTACCCGATGACGTGAAGGCGTCGCTAAGCGCCGTGTTCACCGAGTCGTAGTCGTGGTCCTTGTGGAACTTGTCGACGGCCGCCTTGATCTTCGCCTTTTCGCCCGCGTCTGCCGATCCGGCCCGTTGCTCGAATGCGGCCGTAACGCCTTCCGCAGTCAATAGCTCTGGATTGAGTTGCACATAATCGCTGTAGTGCAAGCCGGCTTCCGCCATGGCGGCACGGCCCTTGGCGGTCTGCCCGATAAGACGACGGTTGAACCCCGCAACAGCCGTGCCGGCGACCTCGCCACGGATACCTTGCTGACTTAGGACAGCCTCTTCCGCGAACATGAAGTGTTCCGGCACCTTGAGCATGTTGCTCGACGGCGCCGCAACCTTCGAGAACTCCATAACGTCGGAAATCTTGCCCTTCATTTGCTGGAAATAGATCGACATGGCGCCGAGCGTTTCCTCGGCCGCTCGCTTCAGCTGTTCGGGAGACGCGGAACCGGAACTGATCTCTCTTCCCTTGTCGTCTTTGACCCGGTGAAGCATGTTCATATGGCCGTCGAACTCGGTCGCGGCTTCCGAGAGTCCCTGGCCAGTTTCCAGGGCATAGAGCGAAATGGGCTCCATCATCACCTTGGCTTGCTCCGGCTTGTAACCGTTCATGAGCAGTTGCGTGACGAGGTCGGTTTGCCCCACGGGTCCACCAGTGGAACCCGAGGCGGTTGTGTCGGCGTAACGGCGCAAGTCGTCGGCTTGGCGTTTCGACACCCCACCAAACGCGACCATCTTCCGTTCAAGGGCTGATAACTCTGTAGCGACGTGCGACGCCTCATGCAGGAAATGGGCGCCCATGCCCGCGAACATCCCGGTCGCGGCTTCGTTGACGGCCGCCTTGACCTGGGAAAACCGCGCATGGAACTTGTCGACGGCCGCAGTCTGCCGCGCGGTGTGTTCCTCGACTCCGCGATTGACCTTATTCATCAAGGTCTGGCTGTGCTCGACAATGCTGGTCAGCACGCCAGTCAGCATATCTTTGGCCGAAATTGTTGCGACTACGCTAGGACCGCCAGCCATCGTTATCCCTTTGCCAATTCACGTGCGAGGTTGACCCTGTAGTTATGCCGGTTCAGCATTTGACAATAGGTGAGAAGATCACGGATCGTCATGTCCTCGACTTCCGCGCGCCCCATGCTCGCACCGAACAAGAGGCGCGCTACAGCGTCGAGGATTACGACGGGGGGAGCGTGTAAAGCATCTCTTGGATTTTCAGGCTCATTCGCATCATGTCATAGGCGCTGATGCTCTCGACCTCGACCACGGCGAGCCCGCTCATATCGGACACGTGCTTGGCCAGAATGCCGAAGTCTACGGCGGTCGACTCTTCCGTCACCATTGTCCTCGTCGCCTCGTCGCGGAACGTCCGCCGCGTAGTTTTCATGAAAGCGCCGTTCTGGATCAGCGTTCGCGCGGTCGCGGGGCGCAGCGTCACGCGATCAATCTTGGTGCCGGCCTTGGATGACATCACGGGCGTCGTGAAGATGAACAAGCCCGGAACTTCCGGCACGGGTTCGACCTTCGGCACGTCCGCGTCCGGGTCACGGATCTCCGAGTCGCGCTGCGCCGCGATGCGGTCCAGCTCTGTGCGGTTGTCGTGCGAGATTGAGGAAACGGCACCGGGGCCGCGCTGTGTCGTGACTTGGGCCGGCCCGCGCTGGACAGGCATTGTGTCGTCATTGATGCGGGCGGATGTCTGGGGAATCATGCTGTGTCTCCGTGGTGTTTAGGCTTGTGTGGCTGACCGGTTCGGTTCTGGCGTTCAGCTTTGGGGCAGGCCCTGAACGCCGCGCATAGCGTTGCGCAGCTCGACCGCGCGAGCTTCCCTGTCGACGGGCGGGGGCGGGGGCGCGGGCTCGGGCTCGTCGACAGGCTCCGTCGCACTCACGCGCAAGCCCTGAACCCCGCGCATGGTGTTGCGCAGCTCGGCCCGGCGCGCCGCTTTGTTGACGGGGATTCCGTTGCGTTCGGTCGGCATGCTTTGTTCTCCTTTCGTGGTGGTGGTGGTGGATGCGGCCTGGGGAGCCCTTGTCGACAGGAAGGCGTCGGTCGGCGCCCCCCGTAGGAAGGCCTTGGCGCGGGCCAGGGGCATGGCCTCGGCCGTGTAGTCCATCGCCAAGCGCAAAGCGGCCCTGGCCTTGCCCTTCGCCTCTGGCAAGTCTGCAATCTCGTCGATCCGAGCGGCCTTGACGGCCTGCGCCAAGTCGGTCTTTGCTGGCACGGCGTAGCCCATCGCCGCGGCGGTAGCGCGTTGCATGTTGCCCTTGTCGGGCGTGATGACCATGGCGGGATTGAACGGATGCTGCGCTGCCGTCCTGCCCTTGCCTTGGCCCTCAAAGTCGTAAGCCATCGTTCACCTGTAGCGTGAGAGGAAGCCGGCCGGCAGGATGCCAATGCCGGAGGGATAACCAGGACCGTTCGGCGAAACGCCGGTTGCCTGAACGGCTTGCGCGCACGGGTTCGGGTTACGGACGGGATCGAAGCACATGCGCTCCAGCTTCGATATCTCCCGCAACAGGAACGCCGGGCTCGCGCTCTGGTATTGTGTCGAGCGTTCCCTGAACGAAACATGGGACCGCTTCGTGCCAGCAATCGCCTTGTAGTACGCGACCCGAAGTTCGGGAAGTGCAGCACAGGGATTGAGCTGTATCAGAGCCGCGATGGCCGCTTCGTCGAGCGCAGGCTTGTTCGGAGGGCACGTGCTCATTTGTTCTCCTGTTCGATAACTTCGACAGTGTTTCTCTGTTGAGTCGTCACGGTGCCGGGTCCGGGCGTCCATCCTTTCAATCCGCGCTTCATTATGTCGTGCATCTCGCGTTCGCGCTGGGCTTGGACCTCGTCGTAATCGAGCCCGCGTTCGGAAAGCTTGGAAGAAAGCGTCGCAAGCCCGTTCTCGATTTCCAGGATATCGGCCTCGGCGGCTTTCTTCGGATCAGCGACGACACGGCCGGGGCCGTTCCAGCTCGCGCCGAGGTACGCTTCGCAGGCTTGCCAGAACGGCTTTGCCCCACGGGGCAGGCGCACGACGCCGCGCTCTAGGGCCTCCTCCACAAAGACGCGATAGACGGCTTGATACCAAGGGATCAGCACGTTGTTACGCTCGCGAACCGCGATCCTGTAAGGCAGTTCTGTAGCAAGTCGGCTCGCGCTGAACGAGGTCTTGCTGTAGTCGCCAGACACTTCCTCGTAAGACAGGCCAGCCGACTTAGCCGCAAGTCGGACCAGGGAGTTGTGATGATCGGCGAAGGTGCTGTTTGGCGTCTTGGCCGTACGCGTCCGGCGGAGACCGCCTTGCGAGATGACGGGCGGAGGGTCGACCTTATGGGCTTACGGCTAGCCTAAAGGTCATCAGGTCGATGCGGGTCGAGATTCTGAGCGGGGTCGAGCGCCGGCG
>JAABUJ010000372.1_pt1 | contig 91507 bp, 90 predicted proteins | sample 5559131 | NCBI WGS metagenome assembly JAABUJ01 (sample SAMN10711875, study PRJNA513366) | rock metagenome | isolation source: Antarctica rocks | place: Antarctica: Victoria Land, Mt New Zealand nord | collected 2016-01-07
GATCAAGGGCGAGCTCGAGATCGGCGGCGAGCGGGTGGACCTGCGCCGGATCTCCTGCCCGCTGAACCTCCTGGCCGGAGCGACCGACCACATCACCCCGCCGGCGCAGGTCTTCCGTGCCGCGGACTTCGTCTCCACGCCGGCCGCGCAGGTCACGCAGCGCACGACGAGCGGCGGGCACCTCGGGCTCTTCATGGGCCGCGAGGCACTGCGCGAGTACTGGCCGCCGATCCTCGCCGATGTCGCCGCTCGCTCGAAGCAGAGCACCACGCGGGCGCCGGCCCGACGGCGGGCCAAGGCAGCGACTCCGCGCGGGCGCGCTCCGGCGATCCCGGCGCCGTAGCGCGTCGCTGGAGCTCAGTCGCGGTCGGGGTCGACCTCCCGGGCACGCTCGACGTGCTCCTCCTGGGCGCTGCGGTGGCGCTCGGCCTCCTCGCGGCGACGGCGCGCCTCCTCCTCGGCTTCACGCGCCTGAGCCTCTTCGATCTCGGCCGCCTGGCCGCGGCGCTCGGCCTCGGCGTCGCGGGCTCGGCCTTCGACCCGTCCCTGCTCGTGGCGGCGTGACCGCTGGCGCAGGCCGATCAGCGACCCGGATGCGAGCAGCAGCACCACGACGACCACGATCACGATGATGAGAGTCGTACTCATCGAAAACTTCCCCTTCCCTAGACGAAGAGTGGACCATAGAGCCATTCCCGGCGGCAGCACCTGGACCGGCTCGTTTGCGCGCGCCCGGCGCGTGGGTACCCGGTGAGCGGGGGAAGGCGAGGCGCTTAGCCGCTCGTCGTCCGACATCGCTTGAGAGGAGATGGGTATGCAGCACGACATCGACACTGTCGTGGGATGGCGCAAGCGCAAGGTCATCGACCGCGACGGCGACAAGATCGGCCGCTTCGAGGAGCTCTACCTCGGCGGAGGAAGCCAGCGACCGGAGTGGGGGGCCGTCAGCACGGGGCTGTTCGGCCTCAAGCATTCGCTCATCCCGCTCCACGATGCGCAGGAGGTCGGCGAGGACATCCAGGTTCCGCTCGAGGCGGCCCAGGTCAAGGACGCGCCCCGGGTCGACCCCGACGGCGATCTGTCCGACGAAGAGGAGAGCCGGCTGTACTCGCACTACGGGCTGCAACGCTCGGGGGTGAGCGGCGGCACCGCAGAGGGTGCGCGAGGCGCGGGGCGCCAAGGCGGAGAAGGCAGGGACGAGCGCGGCGCCGCGGGCGCCGGCACGGCCGGCTCGGATGACGAGGGCGGGCGCGGCGGCGAGCGCGAGCCGCGCGAGGCCGACCACGCGGGCTCCGGTTCGGGGCTCGAGCGGGGACAGGACGCACGGGGCGAGGGCGACCGCTCCGGCGAGGGCGACCGCTCCGGCGAGGGCGACGAGCAGGGCGGCGGCCGGCTGCGACGCCACGTCGTCACCGAAGAGGTGCACCACCGCACGGTGCACACCGAGGAGGGAGAAGCCGAGCGGTAGGTGACCGCTCAGCGCGTCGGCTTTCTCGCCGCCGACCCGCCCTGACCCACGAACGCCGCGTAGACCTCCTCGAGCGCCCGCCGCTGGCGGGCGCTGAGTCGTGGGTCGGCGCGGATCGCCGTCAGCGTGCGGCTCTCCGCGTCTTCGCCGCCCTCGCCGTCGTCGTCCTCCGCGATGCCCGCCTGCTCGTAGAGTGCCTCGGCCGAGGTCCTCAGGTTGCGCGCGATCGACTCCACGACGCGCTCCGACGGCGCGCGGAGACCGCGCTCGATCTGCGAGAGGTAGGGATTGGAGATGCCCGCCAGCGAGGCGAACTGACGCATGGACAGCTCGCTCAACTCCCGCTGGCGACGGATGATCTCGCCGAGCGCGCCCGTGGGGTCCTCGCGCCGCGCCATCGTGGTTCAGGGTAGTGGCCGAGCGGGAAGAACGGAGAGCGAGGGATGGCGGAGCAGAGACCCACACCGGAGCAGGAGGCGAGGCGCCTCTACGAGGACGCCGAGGCGAAGACCGCGGCCGCGATGGAACAGCTCGTGGGGCGCGAGGCGTTCGGCGAGCTCCTGGCCAAGATGACGGAGAACGTCGTCGCCCTGGCCAAGATCGGCAACGACGTTCTGGACCTCGCGGTGCGCAACCTGCGCGTGGCCAGCCGGCGCGACATCGCCCGGCTCGGAGCGCAGATGGCTCGCACCGAAGACAAGCTCGAACTCGTTCTCCAAGAGGTCGAGGCGCTGCGCGCCGAGCGCGAGGAGCGGCCGGTGGCGCGGCGACGCGGCGGTGGCACGAGCGGCAACGGGGCCTCCGCTCCCGCCTCCAGCCGCACCCGCCGCGCGCGGAGCACGGGCGCCAAGTCCTAGATGAGCGCGCTCGGCCAGCTCGCGCGCGCTCCGGTGGCGGCGGTCGAGTTCGCCAACATCCTCCTCACCCAGGGCGACGCGACGATCGGCGCCACCCCGCGCGAAGTGGTCTGGACGCACCGCAAGACGACGCTCTACCGCTATCACAGCGTCCAGCGCCGGCATCCGGTGCCGCTGCTGCTCGTCTTCGCGCTGATCAACCGGCCAGACATCTTCGACCTGCGGCCGGGCAACTCGTTCGTCGAGCACCTACTCGAGGAGGGCTTCGACGTCTTCCTCCTCGACTGGGGCGAACCGGGGGAGGAGGACGCCGACGTCGGGCTCGAGCACCTCATCCTGGACGAGCTCCACTCCGGCGTGCGCGAGACGCTTCGCGCAGCGGCCGCCGAGGAGGTCTCGCTGCTCGGGTGGTGCATCGGCGGCACCGTCTGCGCCGCCTACGGCGCGCTCCACCCCACCGGGCCCGTGCGCAACCTCGCGCTGCTCACCACCCCGATCGACACGACCGGCTCGCTCTACGCGAGCTGGGTGGCGCGCGACTCCTTCGACGTCGACCTTGTGACCGAGGCCTACCCCGTCGTACCCGGCGCGATGATCGATTGGGCCAACAAGCTCATGAAGCCCGTGACGAACTGGTGGACCACCTACCGCCGGCTCTGGGAGGGCGTCCTCGACGGCCAGCCGCGCCGCGAGGCCTACCAGGCGATGGCCAAGTGGGTGGCCGACAACCCACCGTTCCCGGGACGGGCCTACCGAGACTGGATCACCTGGATGTACAAGGAGAACCGGCTCGCGCGCGGGGGACTGCGGCTGCGTGGCCGCCGGGTGGATCTCGCGGAGATCGAGCAGAACCTGCTCGTCGTGACGGCGGGGGCCGACCACATCGCCCCACCGGCCGGGACGGTGCCGATCCTCCGGCTCGTGCGTTCCGGCGACGTCACGCACATCGACCGTCCCGGTGGTCACATCGGGTTGATGGCCGGCTCCAAGGCGCGCGAGGAGATCTGGCCGGACATCGCGGGCTGGCTCCGGGACCGCTCGGGCCGCTGAAGTCAAGAGATCGAGAGAGGGAGAACCAGCACCATGTCGACGACCACCTCGCAGGCGCAGGAGCACGGAACGCAGCACAGCGACAAGCTGAAGGGGCGCGTCGCGCTCGTCACGGGAGGCACGCGCGGCATCGGCGCCGCGATCTGCCGCAGCCTGGCCCAGCAGGGCGCCACGGTGGCCGCCGGCTACTCGAGCAACAAGGACAAGGCCGAAGCGCTCGCGGAGGAGCTGCGCGAGACGGGAGTGGAGGCGAGCTGCCACCAGGGCAACATCGGTGTGTCCGACGACTGCCGGCGCACCGTCAAGGAGGCGCTCGAGGCGCACGGGCGCCTGGACATCGTCGTCAACAACGCCGGGATCACCGCCGACAAGTCGGTGCTGAAGATGACCGACGAGGACTGGCAGAAGGTGCTCGACGTCAATCTCTCCGGCGCGTTCTTCATGTCCAAGGCGGCGCTCGAGCACATGCTCGACCGAGGCAGCGGGCGGATCGTGAACATCTCCTCGATCATCGGCCAGATGGGCAACATCGGCCAGGCGAACTACGCGGCGTCCAAGGCGGGACTGTTCGGGCTGACGATGACGCTCGCGCGCGAGGCCGCCCAAGCCCTGCAGAAGCAGGGGAAGCTCGAGCCCGACGGCCTGGGGATCACGGTGAACACGGTGGCCCCCGGGTTCATCGAAACCGACATGACCGAGGGGGTGCCCGAGAAGGTGCGCGAGCAGCTCATGAAGCAGATCCCGCTCGGCCGGCTCGGGCGCCCGGAGGAGGTCGCCCGGGTGGTGCACTTCCTGTGCGCCGACGCGTCCTCCTACATCACCGGACAGGTCTGGGCGGTCAATGGGGGGATGGAGATGTCGGGGTCCTGAGTAGCACGCTCGCCGCCGCTCCGGGGGCCACCGCGAGAGCCTCGGGCGGCGGCGGCGGCGCGCCCGGCGGGAAGAGCGCGAGCACCGATCCGCCGAAGCCGCCGCCCATCATGCGCGCTCCCGCCGCGCCGGCGGAGCGCAGGGCAGCCATCGTCCGCTCGACGGGCGGCACCGAGCACTCGTAGAGCTCCCGCAGGCTCGCGTGCGAGTCGTCGAGGAGCCGGGCGACGGCGGCCAGGTCGCCGGCCCGGAGCGCCGCTACGGTCCTGTCGACCCGGTGGTTCTCCTCGATGACGTGGCGCACCCGCCGGGCCAGCGGTCCGGGGAGCCGCTCCGGGTCCTCCGCCGTGGCCTCGCGGAGGGAGGAGAGGCCGAGAGCCGCTTGCGCCTCGCGACATTCGCGGCGGCGGTCGTTGTAGCCCGAGGCGGCGAGCGCGCGGGGCGCACCCGAGTCCACCACCGCGAGCGTCCAACCCTCGACCGCGAGCGGTACGGGTTCCACCGTGAGCGTGGCGAAGTCGATGCGCAGCGCGCATCCGGGGAGGGCGAACAGCGAGGCGAGCTGGTCGAGCAGTCCCGTCTGCGCGCCGAGCCAGTCGTTCTCCACCCGCGAGCACAGCCGGGCCAGGGCGATCCGCTCGAGCTCGGGCTCGCCGGCCAGCGCGAGGAGCGCGAGGGTCAGAGCAGCCGTCAGGGCAGCCGAGGAGGAGAGCCCGGCGCCCGCCGGAAGGTCGTTCGATATCCGGACCCGGCAGCCCGGCAGGGCGACTCCGAGCGCCAAGAGCTCGCCGACGACCCCGCGGGCGAAAGCGCGCCAACCCGTTCCCGGCGAGGGAGTGGTCGACGGGAAGCGGTCGCGCTCGCCGAGCAGTTCGGAGAGCACGTCGATCTCCTCGTCGCCGCTCGTTTCGGCGGTCACGGTGATCCCGCGCTCGATCGCGAAGGGAAGCGAGAGCCCGTCGTTGTAGTCGGTGTGCTCGCCGATCAGGTTCACGCGACCGGGCGCGAACGCCGTCACTCGCCGCGAGTCAGCAGCCATCGCCGATCGCGGTGCGCAGCGTCGCCGCAGTGCTCTCGGGCAGCGTGTCGTTGAGGAACGTGCCCGCTCCGAGCTCGCAGCCGGCGAGGAACTTCAGCCGCTCACCCGAGCGCACCGGCGAGTACAGCTCCACGTGCACGTGGCCACCGTCGCCGTGCACGCACATCACGTAGGGGAACGGCCGCTGGAACAGCGAGTCGTAACCGCGCGTGACCGCCTGGAGCGCCGCCGCCAGGTCGCGGAGCTCGGCGGCCGCGCAGTCGAGGAGGGAGGCGCGATGGTCGCGCAGCACCACGTGCAGCTCGTAGGGCCAGCGCGCCGCGTAGGGGACGTAGGCGACGGTCGCGGGCGTCTCGTGCACGATCCGCCGCCCCTCGGCGAGCTCACGCGCGAGCAGGACACACGCGGCGCATCCGCCGTGGCGAGCGTCGGCGGCGCGCTCGGCGGCGATCACGGGCGGCACGAAGGGGAAGGCGTAGATCTGCCCGTGGGGGTGGTGCAGCGTGACGCCGACCTCCACGCCCCGATTCTCGAAGGGCATCACGTACTCGACGTACGCGCGCGCGCCGAGCTCGGCGCAGCGGTCACGCCAGACCCACATGAGCGCCTCGGCGCGCTCGGGCGCCAGCGTGGCGAAGGAGCCGTCGTGCGCGTCGGTGTAGACCACCACCTCGGCGGCACCCTGCGGCGCCGAGAACGAGGGGAAGCGGTTCTCGAAGACGGCGATCTCGAACGCCGAGCGGGGGATCTCGGTGGCCGACCCACCCGGCCGCGTCGGGCACAGCGGGCAGTCCGCCGCCGGGGGCAGGAACGTCCGCTCCTGGCGGTGGGCGGCGTAGACGACGTCCTCCCCGCGGAGCTCGTCGAAGCGCAGCTCGATGGGGGCGCGGGCGGGCGCGTCGACCGCGCTGTCAGGGCCGGCCCGGTCGCCTACCGCCTCGCCGCTGGCTCCGTACAGGAGCAGCCGACGCCCGTGGCGCGTGTGCACATCCTCGCGGCGCGGCGGACCAACGAACATGCCGGGGGGTATAGCCGACAGGCAGATTCGGTATCGGACCGATGCGTCTGTCCGATCGCCAAACCCTTCATGATCCCCATCGGGCCGTAGGAGCTCGCGTCCGTCGGCGACGCGCTAGTCCTCTTCCTTCTGGCGCTCCTTGATCTTGCCCTCGAGCTGCGACATGACGTCTGGGTCGCGCAGGGTCGTGACGTCGCCGAGCGCGCGGCCCTCGGCGATGTCGCGCAGCAGGCGCCGCATGATCTTCCCCGAGCGGGTCTTGGGCAGGTCGTCGGCCCAGATGATGCGCTTGGGGCGGGCGAACTTGCCGATCTTCGTGCCGACGTGGTCGCGGATCTGGGTGACCGTGTCATCGTCACCCTCGCGATTGCCCCCGAGGGTCACGAACGCGGCGATGGACTGCCCGGTGTCCTCGTCAGCCTGCCCGATGACCGCCGCCTCGGCGACGGACTCGTGCGAGACGATCGCCGACTCGATCTCCGCGGTCGACAGCCGGTGCCCCGAGACGTTCACGACGTCGTCGATGCGCCCGATGATCCAGTAGTAGCCGTCCTTGTCCTTGCGCGCCGCGTCGCCCACCAGGTAGGTCTCGCGGCCGAACTTCTCGAAGTAGGTCTTCTTGAAGCGGTCCTCGTCCTCGTAGAGCGTGCGGAGCATTCCCGGGAACGGGCGGGTTAGGACCAGCAGTCCCTGCCCCTCCTCCACCGGCTCGCCGTCGCTCTCGCCCCACACCTCGGCCTTGATGCCCGGGAACGGTTGGGTGGCCGAGCCGGGCTTGGTCGAGGTGATGCCCGGCAGGGGGGAGATCATGATCCCGCCCGTCTCGGTCTGCCACCACGTGTCGACGATCGGGCAGCGCTCGCCACCGATCACCTTGTGGTACCAGAGCCACGCCTTGGGGTTGATCGGCTCGCCGACCGAGCCGAGCAGGCGGAGCTTCGAGAGGTCGTGCTTGTTGGGCTCCTCCGCTCCCCACTTCATGCACGCGCGAATGGCCGTCGGTGCGGTGTAGAAGATGGTCACGCCGTAGCGCTCGCACACGTCCCACCACGCGTCCTTGGCCGGGTAGTCCGGCGCGCCCTCGTACATGACGCTCGTCGCCCCATTGGCCAGCGGCCCGTAGACGATGTAGGAGTGCCCGGTGACCCAGCCGACGTCGGCCGAGCACCAGAAGACGTCCTCCTCCGGCTTCAGGTCGAAGACGTACTTGGTGGTGCAGGCGACCTGGGTCAGGTAGCCGCCGGTGGTGTGGAGGATCCCCTTCGGCGCCGCCGTCGAGCCGGAGGAGTAGAGGATGAACAGCGGATGCTCGGCCTCGAGCGGCTCGGGCGGGCACTCGGCGTCGGCCTTCTCGCACACCTCGTGGTACCAGTGGTCGCGACCCTCCTTCATCGGCGCGTCGTTCTCGGCGTGCCGGACCACGACGATCGTCTTCAGCGAGTCGAGCGATTCCATCTCCGCGTCGACCTGCTCCTTGATCGGCGCGGTCTTTCCCTTGCGCCGGGCGCCGTCGGCGGTGATCAGGGCCTTGGCCTTCGACACCTCCATCCGCTCCTTGACCGACCCCGCCGAGAAGCCGCCGAAGACGACGTTGTGCGGGGCGCCGATGCGCGCGCAGGCGAGCATCGCCACCACCACCTCGGGGATCATCGGCAGGAAGATCCCTACCACGTCGCCCTTCTCCACGCCCAGGTCCTTGAGCGCGTTGGCGAAGCGCTGCACGTCGTGGTGCAGGTCGGCGTAGGTGATATCGCGCTCCTCACCCTCCTCCCCGCGCCAGTGGAAGGCCACCCGCTCGCCGTTGCCCGCCTCGACGTGCCGGTCGAGGCAGTTGTCCGAGACGTTCAGCTTGCCGTCGGCGAACCACTTCACGAACGGGGCGTTCGAGGAGTCGCAGCCCTGCGTCGGCTTCTCGAGCCAGCGCAGCTCCTCGGCCTGCTTCTTCCACCACCCTTCCCAGTCCTTCTCCGCCTCCTCGTAGATCGAGGGATCGTTGAGGAGCGCATGCTGCTTGAACTCCTCGGGAGGATCGAAGAACTCGATTTCGAGCATCCGCTCGAGCTCGTGCTCGAGCTCCCCCCCCGCCGGCTTGGTTTGGGTGTCTGGTGCCATGTGTGCCTTCCTGGTGTGTCAGTCGCGCTTGAGCGCGATCACGGGCGCGATGATGCGGCCGAACGTCGAGTTGGTCACTCCGGCGAACGAGGCGTACCAGGCGGCGATCGCGGTGGCGATGCCGAGGTAGCCGCCGATCTTCACCGTGTCCATGTTGCCGCCGTAGTTGCCGAAGCCGAGCACGAAGTACGTCACGGCCAGCAGGATGAACACGAGCGCGATCGCTGCCGTCGTGCGCAGCGAGGCGATGAACATGTAGGCGGTGAAGATGCCCCATGCGATGAGGTAGAGGCCGATCGCATGACCCTCGACCGTCTTGCCCTGCATCGTCAGCTCCTTGAGGTAGCCGAACTGGCCAAGGGCGAAGAACGACAGCCAGAACGCGCCGAACGACGTGAACGCGACGGCGCCGAACGTGTTGCCGGTACGGAACTCCCACATGCCAGCCAGGAGCTGGGCCAGACCCCCGTAGGCGAAGGCCAGGCTGAGCACGACCGGCAGCGTGTTGGGCTTCATGCCTCCCTGACCGAACAGGCCGGCGTTCGCGCAGCTCAGCAAGAAGGTCGTCATGGCGAATCCGGCCAGCCCGAGCGGACCGGGGTCCGCGGGGATCCAGCCTCCGGCCCGGTGGCCTGCGCCCGAGCCGGGCGTGTTGGCGACATCGCGCGCTCCGCGCGGGGCGATGTCGTCTTCGTGGGCACCCGCTCCGCCACCTTCGCGAGCGGCTCCCGGGCGGTCTCCTGCTGCGGACATGCTCCCTCCCTCTGTCGGTTAGCGTCTCCTCACTCGCGCCTTACCCACTCGCGGCGCGCGTAACGCTTAGCGACGCTTCTTGCGCTTGCGCCGCGCGGCGCCCGGGCGGGACGGCGCGCCCGGGCGCGCCTCGACGGGGGGGACCGCGGGAGCCGGTGCCGGCCCGGCGGCGCCACGGCGCCCGGCCGGGGCTGAGACTGGAGCGCCGGTGACCCCGCGCCCCGCGGCTTCCCGCTGCTCCTGCATGGTCGGCCAGGCCTCGGCCCGTCCGGAGTGCCACGCGGGGGGCAGCCCGCCCGGCCAGCGACCCGAGAACAGGGCGGCGAGGGCGAGAAACCAGAACGCGGGGAGGATCGGGACGCCGCTGGCCAGAGGCAGCAGCGTGAGGATCCCGATGAGGACTCCCATGTAGCCCATGAGCTTGGGGAGCAGGCCGACGCGCATCGCGTTCAGCGACAGGAAGACGATCGTCACGAGCAGTGCGAAGGTCACGACGAGCTGGATGAGCCCGACGGTCCGCAGGGGGCCCGAGCCGAAGAGGTCCACCGCCTGCTGGTAGGTCTGGCCACCGGAGGAGAAGAACTCGCCGAGCTGGCCCGCGAACAGTCCCTGGAAGACCAGCCCGAAGGGAGGCAGCGCCGCCTGCACGGCGGTCCCCACGAGCGCCGCGCCGACGCCGCCCAGCAGCAGGACGTAGCGTATGGCCGCCGGCAGCTCGGGCCGGCGGCCCCGCGTGGCGCGGTAGAGGTGGTAGAGCGCCGCCACGAGGGCCAGGTCGCCGAGTGCCTGCAGGATCGAGCCGATGGTGAGTACGGCGCCGTGGCTCTCGAGCACCACGAACCTCGAGAGCTGGTTGTGCGCGACGGTGCCCAGCCCGAAGACGATGGTGAGCGAGGCCGCGAGCGGGAGGAGCGCCGCGGCGACGGTCAGCGGAACCGCCCACCGGCGTGCGTCGGCCTCGTAGCGAAGCTGGTCGGCGGGGCTGACCGCCGCTGCCCGACCGTCGCTCGCCGGAGAGGCGACCACCTCTAGGCGCCCCTGCGCGGCGGCGTGTTCAGGCGCACCGGGCGGCGGCTCAGCGGGGAGGACTCCCCGGGCGGGCGGGCCGGGACGTAGTCGGGGTCGTCGGGCTCCAACCTTCGCGAGACCGCCTCGCCGACGGCCAGGAGAAGGTTCAGGCCGGGCTCCGCCACGCGGATGAGCGCCTCGAACCGGCCGCGGATCTGGACCTGGCGTGGGGTCGGCGGGGCCATCGCGCGCCAGTCTACGCGTGCGCTGGCGGTCCGCGGTTTACACTCGCGACCGGGATGCTGATCTGCGAGGTGATGACGGAGTCGGTCGTCTCGGCCGATCCGGGCACCGCGGTGCGCGAGGTGGCCGAGCTCATGCGCGAGCGCAACGTCGGCTCGGTCGTCCTCGTCCGTGACGGAGCCCCCGTCGGCCTCATCACCGATCGGGACCTGGCCCTCAGCGTGCTCGCCGACGGTCGCGATTCCGCTGAGAGGGCCGAGGCTCACGCGTCCGCACCCGTCATCACCGCCGCGCCCGAGATGAACGTCGAGGAGGCGGCCGAGCTCATGGTGAGCCACGGCATCCGGCGCCTCCCCGTGGTCGACGCGGGCCGAGTGACCGGCATCGTCACCCTCGACGACCTCGCCGCACGCACCGGCGACCCCGAGCTCGCGCACCACATGACGAGCCAGGTGACGCGCGCGGCGCTGCCGGGCTTCTACTTCCACCAGCGCGGGGAGTAGCGCTTCACAGGAGCAGCTCGCGCACGGCGCCCAGGAGATCCGTGTGCTCCGGGCGCCGCGCGGCGGGCAGCAAAGCGGCCAGAGCCGCCGCCGCGGCCGCTTCATGAGCGGCCCCGTGTGCTCCCGCGTAGATAACGACGGGCTGCGAGATCGAGCGCAGCTCGCCGCGGCCGACCGGCCAGCCGCTCAATCCGCCGAGGTCGGCGAAGAACGCACGGTGCGCCGCTCGCGCCGCAGCGACTCGCCGCGGCGGCGCCTCGGGCGCATGAGTCGCGAGCCACGCCTCGACCGCCGCCTCCGGACCGTGCGCGCGCACCGCCTCCTCGAGGCGCGCGCGCTCCTCGGCGAGCGGCTCGTTGGCCGTGGGCACGAGCGCGAAGAGCGGCGGGGCGAGAAGCACCGCGCCGCGCACGCGTGCCGGGTGGCGGATGAGCAGGTCAAGCACCACGAGCGCGCCCAGATCGACGCCACACGCCACCACGGGCGTCGCTCCCGCACCGCGCAACACGGCCGCGGCGTCCTCGGCCTGCTCGTTGACCGAAGTGCGCTCGTACACGTCGGGGGCGCCGCTCGCGCCGTAGCCGCGGCGGTCGTACGCGATCACGCGGGCGTCGGCGGCGAGCGCGTCCATCAGCGGCTCACAGCCCTCCGCCGAGTCGGCCATGCCGTGGACGAGCAGCACGGGCGGCCCGGCTCCGCGCTCGCGGTAGGCGAGCTCGACCCCGGCTCCCTCCAATCTCGACCCCATGGTGGGGGGAGCGTAGTCGGGCCCGGTAGCATCCCCCGCATGGAAGGTTTCGGAGGCCTGTTCGGCGACCCGGAGGAGCTGCAGCGCCGCATGGCCGAGATGGCCGAGCAGATGCAGGGCGCGCAGAAGCTCGCCTGGGCCGACAACGCCATCAAGCTGGCGGTCGACCTGACCGTCGCCGCCGTCAACCGGGTGAACATCCAGGGGACCACCGAGCAGCAGGCGGAGCAGATCCGCGGGGTGATGGCGGTCGTCTTCCCCGAGGCGGTCACCCTCGTGCGCGAGGCGCGCGAGGGCCTGCAGTAGCCGGCCGCCCCCGGGCGGTCCAGGCCTACGCCACCCCGCGCGCCGCCGCGCGATCGGCCCGGTGCTCCTCGCGCCCGCGGCGCATCACCTCCTTGAACGAGCGGAAGCGGAACACGAGCGCCAGCGCGGCGAACGCGATGAGAAGCGAGGAGGCCGCGATCGCCACCTCTTGCCCGACGGAGTAGGCGGCCACCGTCGCGGCCGGGGCCTTCGTGGCGAAGACCTTGAGCAGGATCGCCTGCTGCACCCCGGCCCCGCCCGGCGTGAGGGGAAGGGCGGTGGCGATCGTGTTCGTGGCCTGGACGAGCAGCACCGCCCGCACGGAGCCGCCGACGTGGAAGGCCTCGAGCAGCGACCAGTAGGCGGCGAGGCGAAAGAGCGCGCCGAGCGCCTGAACGGCGGCCATCTCCCGCAGCCAGCGCCGCCGGTCTCCGAGGATCGTGAAGCCCTGCCTGACTCGCGCCCAGAAGGCGCGCACGCGGGCGGAGAGGAGCGCGAAGCCGGCGAGCCCGAGCACGCCGAGCGCGGTGATGAGGAAGAGCGTGAAGCGCGGGTGCGCGGCGAGGTAGGAGAGGTCGAAGGCACCCAGCTTGGAGAAGTCCGGTGGCTTGGGAAAGACTCCCTGCGTGAACGCGAAGCCGAGCGTAATCACCGCCAGCAATGCGTCGAAGACGTGCTCGCACAGGAAGCTCGAGGTGATCGCGGGGTAGCTCGAACGAGGGACCGAGGTCTTGGTCAGGAAGACCTTCATCGCCTCGCCACCGCGGAACGGGATGACGTGGTTGACGCCGTAGGCGACGACGTAGGCGCCCCAGATGCGGCGCCACGGGAAGGGCTCGGCAGGGTAGGCGGCGCGCAGGGCGTTGAAGTAGGCCCGCGTGCGCAGCGCGATGTAGACGTGGAAGCAGGCGAGGCCGGCGAGCAGCCACCCCCAGCGGAGGTCGGCCAGGTTCGCGAAGAACTGGCCGGCGCCGTGGAAGAAGGAGCCGATGTCGGCGCGCGGGAGCACTGCTTCGGAGGCTACGCGGCCAGTTGGCGGCCAATAGAGTCCTCGACGTGATCACCGATCCCGATGTCGAGCGCTACGTCGAGGAGCACGCCTCCCCACCGGCCGAGCGCCTGGCGGCGCTCGCCGCCGAGACGCGCGCAAGCCTGCGGGCGCCGCAGATGCTCACCGGCGCGGTGGAGGGTCGCTTCCTCGAGATGCTCGTGTGGTGCAGCGGCGCGCGGCGGGTGCTCGAGATCGGGACCTACAGCGGCTACTCCGCGCTCTCGATGGCGGCGGCCCTGCCGCCCGGCGGACGGATCGTCACCTGCGAGGTCGACCCCGAGCACGCGGAGTTCGCCCGCCGCCACATCGCCGCGAGCCCCTTCGCGGAGGCGATCGAGGTCCGGCTCGGTCCGGCGCTCGAGACGATCGCGACGCTCCCCGGCCCCTTCGACCTCGTCTTCGTCGACGCGGACAAGGAGGGCTACCCCGACTACTACGAGGTGACGGTCCCCAAGCTCGCCGAGCGCGGACTGCTCGTGGTCGACAACACGTTGCGCGGAGGTGAGGTGCTCACCCCGGCCGACGCCGACCAGCGCACCCGGGGCATGGCGGAGTTCAACGAGCGCGTGCTCGCCGACCCGCGGGTGCTCAGCGTGATCCTTACCGTGCGCGACGGGGTGACGCTGGTGCGGCGCGCGGGCTGAGTTCCGCGCTCAGCGGATGAGCTCGACGCGAACGTCGAGCGACGCCGTCGACCACGTGGAGTCAGCCGTCAGCGCAGGACGACCCAGACGCCCGGCCAGCGCGAGGCAGCAGCGGTCGGCGAGCGAAAGGCCAAGGTCGCGGGTGGCTTGGTGCAGGCGAGCGGCACGTTCGGCGTCGTCCGTGGTGAGGGGCTCCAGCTCCAAACCGGCCTCGAACATGCGGGACCGGACGAGGGCGACGTCGACCCCTCGCGGCAGAAGGTGCTGTGCGACCTCCGCCCAGTTGACCACCGATGCGACGGAGTCCCCGACGGCCGCTTGGACACGCTCGGCGCCCGGCTCGTCGAGCAGGAGGGCGAGGACGGCGGAGGCGTCGAGCACGACGGCGGTCATTCGGCCGCTTCTCGACGTGCCTCCTCGCGCCGCTCGGCTATCAGCGCGTCCACGAGGCTGACGTCCCCGGCGAGATGGCGCAGCATGCCTCGAACACGCTCCGCGGCGGCAGCTCGGGGCTCGAGTACGAGTCGATCGTCGTCGACGCTGACGATTAGCTCGTCGCCCGGTGCGACGCCGAGGCGGCGGCGCACCGCTGCGGGAATGACGACCCGGCCCTGAGGCCCGACGGTCACCACGGAGGTTGCACGTGCCATTCACTCAGTGTATGCCCCGCAGACATAGTGTGCCACTTCTCCGCGGCTCCCGGTCAGGCCTTCGCCCGGGCAGCGAGCTCGGCGAGCGCCGCCAGGACCCGCTCGTCGTGGGTCTTCGCCGAGACCCTGGGAAACACGTGCGCAACCTTCCCGTCGGCGTCGACGATCACGGTCGAGCGCTCGACGCCCATGAAGCGTCGCCCGTACATCGAGCGCTCGACCCAGGCGCCGTAGGCCTCGGTCACCGCGTGGTCTGCGTCGCAGAGCAGCGGGAACTCGAGGCGGTGCTCCGCGGCGAAGGCGTCGAGCTTCTCCACCGGATCACGCGAGATGCCGAGCACGACGGCTCCCACCTCCGCGTACTCCCGAGCGTGGTCGCGCACGCCGCACGCCTGCGCCGTGCATCCCGGGGTTCCCGCCTTGGGGTAGAAGAAGAGGACGACCGGCCGCCTGCGCAGATCGGCGAGCGAGACCGACCGGCCGTCTTGGTCGGGCAGCGTGAAGGGCGGGGCAGCGGCTCCGGGCTCGATCATGGCGACTCCTCCTCGGGGCGTTAGGAACTCGGGACGCCACAGCCAAGCACCGCGCCGGCCGGCGGCCGCACCTGGCCGCCGTTTCGGCACGAAGCCGCCGCAGAGATGGCACTCACTTGAGCAGTCGCGAGAGCCGCCGGTCCTTGAGGAGCTTCCCGTCGGTCTGGCAGGTCGGGCAGTAGCTCATCACGTAGTCCTCATAGAAGACCGCCTCGAGGCGGTCGCCGCAGCGAGGGCACGGCTCCCCCTGGCGCCGGTGCACGGCGAGCGGCATGGGCAGCTTGTCGGGGATGGGCAGGCGGAGCTTCTCCTCGTAGTACACGAGCGGCGCTCCGAGGCGATCGACGATCGCGGCGCGGAGTCGCTCGAGCTCGTCTGGGTCGAGGTCGGAGCCGCGTTTGAACGGCGAGAGCCGCGCGGCGTGGAGGATCTCGTCGACCCACGAGCGCCCGATGCCGGCGATGACCTTCTGGTCGCGCAGAAGCCCGTGGAGCGGACGCGGCGCGTCGAGGAGCGGCCCGAGCTCCGGAGGGTCGGGCCACGCCTCGGGACCGAGGTCGGCGAGAGCGGGATCCGCGTCGAGCGCCTCGGCGTGGAGGAGCTTGACCCAGGCCGCCTGCTTGGTGCCGAACTCGCGCAGGCGCAGCTCGCGGCCGTCGAGAAGGCGGAGCAGCAGCCGCGAGCTCCGGTCGCGCAGCGAGGCACGCTTGTCGAAGAGCTGCAGTGGCCCGGCGGACATGAGGTGAACGAGGAGGACGAGCTCGCGCTCGACGGCGATCGTGAGCATCTTGCCGCGGCGCCCGACCGCCGCGACCGCACGTCCCTCGATCGCCGAGAGGGGCGGGTCGAAGGTCTTGAGCGCGTTGATCCCGGGCGCGAGCGCCGACTCGATCCCCACTCCTCGCACCGCCTCGTCGAGCAGGCGCGCGGTGATCTCCACCTCGGGGAGCTCGGGCATGCCGCGTCAGCCCAGGCGCCCGGAGCCCGCGGCGATCGCCTCGAGCTCGCGCGGACGCAGCAGGGCCAGCAGCTCCCCGGCGCCTCGCGCGACCCGCAAACCCGCCACGCCGCCCTTCTTCACGTCGGCCCGCGCGCCCGCGAAGTCGTAGAGAAGCTGGGAGAAGTCCGGTTCGTGGCCGACGAGGAGGAGGCGGGCCTCGGGGTTCGCGCCGGCGAGCACCGCGAGCGCGTCCTCTCGGCTGAAGCCGCCACTCAGGGGCTCGTGGACCTCGGGCTCGAGGTCGAGCGGCGCGCAGGCCAGGCGGGCGGTCTCCCGCGCGCGCACACGCGGGCTCGTGAGCACGGACTCGAGCCCGAGCTCGAGCCGGGCGAGCGCCGCGCCCGCCGCGCGCGCCTGGTCCTCTCCCCGAGCGGTCAACCGGCGGGAGGCATCGTCGCGCTCGCCGTGCGCCTCGGCGTCGCCGTGGCGCAGGAGCCAGATCTGCGGAGCCACGGACGGGCAGGCTACCGGCGCGACGGGCCGAGCGGGTAGCGTTCGGTCCGTGAGCGCCACCGCGATCGTCGACACCCCCGAAGAGGCGGCCGAGCTCGAGCGCCCCCCGCTGCTCGTCCGGCGTCCGCTGGAGGCCTACCTCGACGGCCGTGACCTCGGCTCGGGCGCGTTCGAGGCCGAGCGGATCGGCGAGGGGCATTCAAACATCACCTACCTCCTCACGCGAGAGGACGGCACGGAGTGCGTGCTGCGTCGGCCGCCGCGCCCCCCGCTGCCGCCCTCCGCCCACGACGTGCTGCGCGAGGCGCGCCTGCTGAGCGCCGTGCAGGATGCCGCCGTGCGCACCCCGCGGGTGCTCGCGACCTGCGAGGACGAGAGCGTGATCGGCGCGCCCTTCTACGTCATGGAGCGGGTGCACGGCGAGGTGATCACCACGGAGCTCCCGCCGGGGCTCGACGAGCCGACGGAGCGGCGTCGCATCGCCGACGAGCTCATCGACGCACTCGTCGAGATCCACGCCGTCGACTGGGAGGCCCTGGGGCTCGAGGGCTACGGCAAGCCCACGGGCTACCTCGAGCGCCAGCTCCGCCGCTTCGGCGGCCTGTGGGAGCACAACCAGACGCGCGAGGTGCCGGCGCTCGATCGGGTCACGGCCTGGCTCACCCAGCACCGGCCCGACTCGGGACCGGCCACCATCGTGCACGGTGACTACCGCCTCGGCAACACGATGTTCGCCCCAGCGGCCCCCGCCCGCCTGAACGCGATCTTCGACTGGGAGCTCGCGACCATCGGCGACCCGCTCGCCGACCTCGGCTACCTCGTGGCGACCTATCCCCAACCAGGGGACGACGAGGGGACGATCTTCTCGCTGGGGACCGTGACGTCGCGCGAGGGCTTTCTCACCCGCGAGGAGCTCGTCGCGCGCTACGAGGAGGGCTCGGGGCGCTCCATGCGGGACGTGCGGTGGTACACCACCCTGGCGCTGTGGAAGTCGGCGGTCTTCCTCGAGGGCTCCTACAAGCGCTTCGTCGCCGGCACCACCGACGACCCCTTCTTCGAGATGCTCGACCGCGGCGTGCCCGAACTCGCCGAGCGCGCCGAGCGCATCGCCCATGGCGAGTGAGCCTCCTCGGCGGGGGCTCCTCGTCGACTTCGGAGGAGTGCTCACCACCGACGTCTTCTCGTCCTTCCGGGCCTTCTGCGAGGAGGAGGGGCTGCGCGCCGACACGGTGCGCGACCGGTTCGCGAAAGACCCGCTCGCCCGCGAGCTGCTCGCCGACCTGGAGACCGGCAAGCTCACCGAGGAGGAGTTCGAGCCGAAGTTCGCCGGCGTGCTCGAGGTCTCGCCCGAGCGCCTGATCGACCGGCTCTTCGCGCACATGCGCCCCGACGACGCGATGCTCGCCGCGGTCAGGGCCGCCAAGCGCGGCGGCGTGCGCACCGGGCTGGTCTCGAACTCGTGGGGCCAGGGCCGCTACGACCGCTCGACCTTCCCCGAGCTGTTCGACGGCTGGGTCATCTCGGGCGAGGAGGGCATGCGCAAGCCCGATCCGGCGATCTACACGCTGGGCGCGGAGCGGGTCGGACTCGAGCCCTCGGCGTGCGTGTTCGTGGACGACCTGCCCTTCAACCTGGAGCCGGCGCGGCAGATCGGCATGGTGACCGTCCACCACCGCCGCGCGGAGGAGACCATCCCCGAGCTCGAGCGCCTGCTCGGCGTCGAGCTGACGGGCTAGTAGTGCGCCGGGCCCGTACCGCCCTCCTGACCCCCGTCCTGGCGGCTCTCCTCGCCGGCTGCGGCTCGAAGCCGCTCGGCGTGAGCGAGTACCGCACGCGCGCCACGGCGATCTGCATCGCCGAGAAGCAGCGCTCGGAGCAGGTGCGCGAGCCGCGCACCCCCGCCGACGTCCCGGACTTCGTGAACCAGGGACTGCGGTTGGTCAAGCCCGCGATCTCCAAGCTGGCCGCGCTGCGCCCGCCCGAGAGCCTCAGACCCGATCACGACCGGGTGATCGACCTGCTGAACCGCGAGCTCGCGCTCATCGCCGGCGCCGACGCCAAGCTCCGCGCGCACGCGGAGCCGCTCGCCACGTTCGGCGCGCTCGAGCCCAAGCTGCGCCCGCTCGTGCGTGCGGAGGACGAGCGCTGGAGCGCACTAGGGCTCCCCGAGTGCCGGCACCAGTAGGCAGGCGCCCGGGCGCGGGGACGCTCGAGGATCAGCCGGTGAAGCGCGGATGCACGCGACCGACGCGGAACGTCCGCGGAGCCGGTCGCCCGACGTTGCCGGCTACGTCGTACACCCGCGAGCGCACCACGTAGCGTCCATCCGGGAAGAGGCCGCTCACTCGGAGCTGCCAGCGCCCGGTGCCGCGAGCGGTGACGAAGAGCGGGCGACGGCAGCTCCGGGTGCTCGTGAGCCGACCGTCGACGCCCACGAACCGACAGCCTCCCGGGACGAAGACCGACACCGCCAGGCGCACGGAGCGAACGGCCCCGCGGCGTGAGACCGTATGCGCCGCGACCGAGCCGACGCAGCCGCCGTCGGCTGCGGTGCCGCGCAGGTCGATCGCGCGGCTCGCGCCGCGGATGCCCCCGGGCGCGTAGCGCAGCGTGGGGCGGATGCGGTCACGGCAGGAGGCGACCGTCACCGGCGCGCCGGTGTTGCCCGCCTCGTCGCGGGCACGCAGGGAGAAGGAGCTGAAGCCAGCGGGGAGGGTCACGTCGCGCGAGACGCGGTGGCCGCCGGCCACCGGCCGGCCCAGCTTGAGGTCCACGAGGCGGCCGCCCACCTCCACCAGGTAGCTCGTCGCCGTGCCGCACAGCCCGTCGTCGCCCGGTGAGATGAACGCCAGCCGGTAGCGGCTCCCGCCGAGCGGAGTCAGGGTGAGGCCCTGCGGCGCGCCCGGCGGGGTGCCGTCGGCGTCGTAGTTGCCGGTCTGCTGCGGGTCGTGGCGGAACGACGGCCACTCGGTCTGGCAGGAGGGCGCGCCCGGCGCTCCCCATTCGAAGAGGTAGCCCTCGCGCGTGATGTCGGCGACGCGGTGATCGTCGCTCAGCGCGGGCGGCGCGAAGAGCCAGCCGCCGGTGACCTTGGGGAAGCCCGGGGCGTCCTGACCGGTCACGCCGTCGTAGGCGTGCAGCAATCCGAGCCCGGTCCCGGCGAGCACCTGGTTGCTCGAGCCCGGGGCGACCTTGGCGACGTTGGAGGCGGAGAGGAACTGGTAGTCGTCGGTGACCTGCGGGAACGCCGGGAGCTGCCTGTCGTGGATCGGGTCGATCGCGTTGATCACGTGCTCGTAGGGCACGTTCTGACCGGCGAGCACCAGGTTCGCCGCCTGGGCGAGCGTGACGCCGTACTTCACGACGGCCGGGCCGCTGCCGTCGAGGTTGCCGACCGAGGCCGACTCGAAGAGGTTGAGCTGTTGGGGATCCTTCTCGGGGACGTTCGAGGCCGGTCCGGTCGGCCCCTGCGTCAGGTCGCGGACCTTGCGCCCGGCCGGGTCGTAGATCCCGATCGCCCCGCCGGTGGTCGAGACGACGATCCTCTGCTGGCCGCCGAGCTTGGCCAGCGCGGCGTCGTGGCCAGGGCCGACGAGCGGCAGGGTGGACTGGATCCCGCCGTTCAGCTTGATCGGCCAACCGCTGAGCAGCGCGCCGGTGGCGCCGTTGATCGCATACACGCGTGAAGAGCCGCCGGCCGCCTTGCCCAGCGCGAAGGCGATCGCGCCCGCAAACCCGCCCTGCAGGTCGGGACTGTTGGTCGCCCCGTAGTTCTCGTTGGAGGCCACGACGATGTCGTCCTTGCCGTCGCCGTTCAGGTCTCCGACGGCGGGGTCGTTGATCGACTCGGCGAGCACCCTCGCGTCGCCCATCGACTTGTCCACGAGCTCGAAGGGGAAGTGAGGAACGGTCGATCCGTCGGCCCGGAAGGCGTAGACGTGGCCATCGAGCGCCGAGGCGACGATGTCGAGCGGCTTCGAGCGGCCCTCGAGGTGAGCGACCGCCGGGCTGGCCAAGAACCCGCACTTGCGGTGGGTTACGGGCAGGCCCGGCAACGCCTTCTGGCGCTGGTCCTCCCCCCGGCAGAAAGCGGGGTTGATCGAGACCGGGAACCCGGGACGCAGCTTGCCGTTCGCCTCCCACACGTAGATGTGCGTGCCGGCGCCGTCGATCACCTCGGGGCGCCCGTCACCGTCGAGATCGGCGACGACGGCGCCCCGCAGCGGCTCGAGCGGCGGCGCGAGGCCGGCCGCCGTGAGTGCAGTCGCGTGATTCGAGGCCTGGGCGAACGTCTGGGTCCGCACGGGCCAGCCCGGCAACTCGGAGCCGTTGGGCTCGTAGGCGTGCAGCGTGCCGTCCTCGAGCGGGACGATGAGCTCCGGCACGTTGTCGCCGTTCAGGTCGGCGTAGCGGATGGGGGCCTCCCCGCCCGTGCCCAGGCGCTTGGGGTAGCCCGGGCGCAGGCTTGCATCGCCGAGGGCGGTGAGCACCTTGCGGTCGATGCCCGGGATGGCCGACGCGTTGCCCGGCTCGGTGACGACGAGCCGGACCGTGAACTGGCCCTTGAACGGGTTGGTCCGGGTGGGGTCCAAGTAGGGACCTCCCGGATCGATCGCCGCGTCTCGCGCGATCCCCTGCGGATCGATCGTGCCGAAGTCGGTGACGGTGCCCGTTGCGTCGGCCTCGCGCACGGTCGTGCACGGTCCGTCGCCCTGACCGGTCTGGAAGGTCGGACACGTCTGGAGCTTCCAGTGGAACGCGCCGTTGGGGGCGAAGCGGGCGCGGGCGCGGCCCGTGATCCGCACGGAGTGTCCGGTCACCGGCGCGTACCAGTCGGGTGAGCCGATCGAGGCTTCGGGAGGGATCTTGCTCGAGTCGATCGCGACGCTCACCGCCTTGCCCACGTCGGCGCGCCCCCAGCCGAAGTGCGAGTCCCACCCCGGAGCGGCGGGGTCGGGGACGCCAACCCCGCCCGTGTTGCCCGGAAGCACGTCCTCGGCGGTCTGCTCGAGGATCTCGCGCGTCTCGTCGGCGCTCAGGTCGGTGCCGTGCTTCTTGGCCGCGCTGATGACCAGGGCCGCCGCCCCGCTGGCCTTGCCGGTGTTGGTCGAGCCGGTCGGCCCCTCCATGGAGATCGAGCTCTTGCCGCCGAACTGGGTGGTGTTGGCGCCGCGGAAGAAGGTGCCTGGGGCGAGGTTGCTCGGCACCGGGATCTTGGCGAAGGTCTGCGTGATCTCGTTGGACTGACCGAGCCCGACGGTGTCGGGCACGGTGCCCTGGATCAGCATGGTGTGGTTGTAGTTGCCCGGGTAGTTGTGGTTGGCGGTGTTGAGGTCATCGCCCGAGTAGGTCTGGGTGACGCCCTGGTCGTAGGCGAACTGCGAGGCCGCCTCGGTGAACTTGGAGTGGTAGAGGTTGCCGTCGGCGCCCTCGATGACCTTGGCTCCGATCTTCGTGCCGTAGAAGATGCCGAGGCCGAAGGTGTCGCCGTCGGAGACGAAGGTGTCCCACACTCGCACCGGGACGAACTGGCACTTCGGGCACACCCCGATCGCGCCCTCTCCGTCGTTGCCCTGCTCGACGGCCTCGCCGGTGCGACCCGTCCCGTGGTTGGAGGCGGCGAAGTAGCTCGACTGGTCGAACGGGTCGTTGTCGTTGTTGAAGAAGTCCCAGCCGGCGATGTCGTCGACGAACCCGTTGTGGTCGGCGTCGGTGTGGTCGGAGAAGGCGTGGATGAGGTCCTGGGCGGTGATCAGGCCGGGCGGGCCGGCGCGCCCCGGCCAAGTGATGCTCACGCGGGGATCGTTCTTGTAGTCATCCACGTTGACCGCGCCGTCCCCGTTGAGGTCGTAGCTCGCCGCGGGCCGGCCCTGAGCGTCCTCGGGCTTGGGGAGCTCGCCCGTGTTGAGGTGCACCTTCAGGCGCAGCCCGGCGTTGTCCCACTTGATCCCGGTGTCGAGGATCGCGACGGTGGTGCCCGGGTCGCCGCGCGTCTCCTTCCAGGCGCCCGCGGCGTTGAAGCCGGCGATCTGGAGCTTGCCGACGCGGCGCGGGTCCGACGGGTCGGAGTAGACCGTGCTCGGCGTGCGCCGCGAGGCGAAGCCGAAGAGGTCGAACTGCTCGTCGTAGATGCTCGTCTTGCCGCCGTTGTCGGGGTCGTCGGGCTCGGCCGAGTCGTAATCCGGGTCGTTCGGGGTGTTGTTGCGCTGGACGTTCGGGCCGACGAAGCCCGGCGTCTGCAGCTGCTGTTGAGTGTCGTTGGGAGTCCTGAGCGGGTTGTCGAAGCCGTGATCGACCGCGGCGAGGGCGGCGGCCGGAAGGACGAGCAGAACCAGGAGCAGCGCGGCGAGCAGCAGCGGACGCGAACGCACGCGCGCAGCATGGCACCTTCGCTCCGGATTTGCGTCGGTCAACCCGCCGCGATCAGCGCCACCCCGGCCAGCACCGTCACGATGCCGGCCTCCTGCGTGCGCCCGACCCGCTCGCGGAGCACGAAGCGGGCCAGGAGCACCGTGGTGACCGGGTAGAGCGAGCCGAGCACGGAGACGACGCTCAACAGGCCGTGCCGGGTGGCCAGGGCGTAGAGCCCGTTCGCGGAGACGTCGAGGATCCCCACCACCGCGAGGGCGGGCAGCACCGCCGCGGCGGGGCGCAACGGCGCACGCGAGCCGATCGCGGCGAGGGCGACAAGCGGGACGGCGCTCGCCCGCGCCACGAGGATCGCCCACGGGACGCTGGCGCTCGACGCGGAGCGCAGGCCGACGAAGAAGAGCCCGAACCCGAGCGCGGCGACGAGCGCGAGCGCCACGCTCACTCTCGCTCCGCTGCCGCGCGGGCGCTCGTCGGCCTGGAGCTCGCGCGCGGCGAGCACGACGCCGAGGAGGGCGGTGGCGATCCCGGCCAGCCGTAGCGCACCGGGATGGTCGCCCTCCGAGATGCCGACCACGAGAGGCACGATGGCGCCGGTGGCGGAGATCGGCGCGACGATGCTCATCGTGCCTATCGCCAGCGCGCGATAGAAGGCGGCGAGCGCCACCACCCCCGCCGCCCCGCCGGCCGCCGCGGGCCACACGTGCACCCAGTCCGGCGCCGAGGCACCGCTCAGAGCGACGTAGACAGCGACCGGGATGAGGCCCGCGACCTCGGAGACGAGGAGCACGGCCGCCACCGACTGGCGACGCGACTGCAGGCCTCCAAGGAAGTCGGCGAGCCCCCAGCACACAGACGAGGAGAGGCCGAAGGCGATCGCGAGCAGGGCAGTCCGCCCGTGTCAGGCGATCGCGACCGGGAAAGCGAGACTGGACGCCGAACGGATGGCGGTCAGTCGCGCTTCCCGCGCCCGTAGAGCAGCTTCAGCGAGCGACCGAGCAGCCGGGTCACGCTCTTGCGGTAGGGGAACATGTGGATGTCCTTCTTGGGCGCGATCCGCGTCACGAGGAGCGTCTGCTGCTTGGTGTACTTGCGGATGCCGTCCTCTCCGTGGCGCGTGCCCATCCCCGAGCTCTTCCAGCCGCCCATCGGCAGCTCGAGCGCGAAGTAGTTGAGCATCGCGTCGTTCACGCACACCGCGCCGGCCTCGACCATGCGGGCGATCTCCTCGCCTCGAGCCACGTCCTTGGACCACACCGAGGCCGCAAGGCCGTAGGGGGAGTCGTTGGCCAGGCGCACGGCCTCGTCGGCGTCGCGGACCTTCATGATCGGCACCGTCGGCCCGAAGGTCTCCTCGGTCATCGCCTTCATGGAGTGGTCGACGTCCACCAGCACCGTCGGCTCGTAGAAGCGTCCTCGTCCGGTGGACGCCTTGCCCCCGGTGAGCACGCGTGCCCCCTTCTCCACCGCGTCCTTGACGTGCTCGTCGATCACGTCGAGCTGCGGTGGGAAGATGACCGCGCCGAGATCGACCTTGCCCTCGCCGGTCGGCTCCCCCTGCCGGAGCGCCCGCACCTTGTCGGTGACCTTCTGCACGAACTGGTCGTACACGGGCTCCTCGACGTAGACGCGTTCCGTCGAGATGCACACCTGCCCGCCGTTGGACATGGAGTAGTAGACGGCCGCGTTGGCCGCGCGCTCCACGTCGGCGTCGGCGAGCACGATCATCGGGTCCTTGCCGCCGAGCTCGAGGCTCACGGGCGTCAGCGTCGCCGCCGCGCGGGCGAGCACCTTGCGCCCCGTCTTGGTCGAGCCCGTGAACATGACGTGGTCCACGTGATCGACGAGCGCCGCGCCGGTCTCGCCGTCGCCGGTCACGACCTGGAAGACGTTGGGCGGCGCGCCGCAGTCGCGCATCATCTCCTCCATGATGAGGGAGGTGAGCGGGGTGACCTCGCTGGGCTTGAGGATGACCGCGTTCCCGGCCGCCAGGGCAGGGATGCAGTCGCCGAAGGAGTTGGTCAGCGGGAAGTTCCACGGGCCGATCACGCCCACCACGCCCACGGGCTCGTAGCGTACGGTCGCCTTCTTGCCGATCACGAAGGGGTTCGAGGAGCGCACCTTGCGGTCGGCCATGAACTCCGGTGCGTGCTTGGCCCAGAAGCCGAAGGCGGGGGCGACGTAGCCGATCTCGGCGAGCTGGGCGTCCTCGAAGGTCTTGCCCGTCTCCTGGACGATCGAGCGCACGATGCGCTCGGAGTTGTCGAGCACCCACTTCTGCGCGCGGCGAAAGACGCGTCCGCGGCCCTCGAAGCCGAGCGCCTGCCAGCCGGGCTGGGCCGCGCGGGCACGCGTCACGGCGTTGGCGACCTCCTCGGCGGAGTGGTTGACCACCGAGCCGACGGTCTGCCCCGTGGCCGGGTTCTCGACCGGGATGTCGCGGACGCCGCTCGTGACCCCGGCGGGGGCCTCGTCGGCCGCCTCGGTGGTCGGGGCCGGCTGCTGCTGGACGCTCGCCATCTTCGCTCTCCTCTTCCTCGCTTTGGGCTGAGGCTACCCCGTCGCTCGCGGCGCGACGCCCGGCCCCGTGGGGTGCCAGCTTCATCTGAGCGCAACTTTGCTCGGGGGGCATGTGTTCTGGAAGTCACTGTTCGCTCACGCCGGGACCGGGGGGTCGAAGGGGGGCGGTGAGCGGTAAACCCATCCGGCCAGGAGGCCCAGATGCGTCCACGCCTCTCCCTGCTCGCAGGGCTCATCGCCGTGCTCGCGCTAGCGCTCGCGCCGTCGGCGTCGTTCGCGCGGCACGTCACGCCACACAAGCTCACGATCAACGTGACTAAGAACCCGATCGATGCCAACGACACGTTGGACATCTTCGGCAAGCTCAGCGTGCCGAACAGCGCGAACCGCACGGTCGTTCTCTTTCACCGCCTGCCGAACCAGAGCCGGTTCACCCGCGTCCAGCGGGTCCAGACCGACTCCGCCGGGCTCTACGTGATCCATCGCGTCGCAGGCGTCGTGGACACGAACCGCTCCTGGTTCGTGACCGCGGGCCGGTTGCGCAGCCGCACCGTGAACGAGCATGTCCGCGCACTCGTCACGCTCAACGGTCCTGCGGGGCCGTACCTCACCGGCCCGAAGCACGCCGTGACCTTCACCGGTCACGTCACGCCCAACCACGCGGGCGAGCGGGTGTTCCTCCAGCGCCAGTTCGGCGCGGACGGCAACCGGTGGGTCACGATCGACTCCGGCCGCATCGGCCGTAACTCGAACTACGCGATCCGTCACACGTTCCGCGTTCCCGACGGCTCGAACAGCCTCCGGGTCCTGTTCCGGGGCGACCGCCGCAACATCCGGTCGGTTTCACCGGAGCTTGACGTCACCGTCACGCAGGCGCAGAATCCCAACCTGACCCTCGCGCCGTCGGCGTACTCGGTCAAGTTCGGCGACAGCGTCACCCTGTCGGGCACCGTCAAGGGCGCTCCGGCCGGGCAGATGGTCACGCTCCGCTCGCGCACGTCGGGCGGGAAGTTCGGCGACGCGCTAACGACCATGACCGACGCGAACGGGAACTACTCGTTCACGGTGACCCCCGCCCCTAACACGGTCTATCAGGCCAAGTCGGGTGGGAAGTCCAGCGCCCAGACGTTCGTCGGCGTGCGTGACGTGGTCACGGTCAACGTGAGCCCCGGTCCGTACACCGTCGGCGGCACGGCGACCTTTACGGGCAGCGTCTCGCCCTCGAAGGTCGGTCATGTGGTCGAGCTCCAGAAGCTGGACAAGGACGGCGACTACCGCACGCTCCAGGTCTCGCACGTGGGCGCGGGCTCGACGTACCGCATCGTCCACCGCTTCGGCTCGGACGGCGCGAAGACGTTCCGCATCGTCGTCCCGGGCGGTCCGGTGAACGATCGCGGCATCAGCGACTCGGTGTCCCTCACCGTGAGCCCGTCCGCGACGCAGTAGCAGCAACGCCGCGCAGGGATGCGCGCTTCACGGCCCCTCGGTCGCTCTTCGCGGCCGGGGGGCCGCTTGCGTTCGGGCTAGCCGAGCTCGATCCGCTCGATCTTCGGCGGGTCGACCGGACGGTCGCCCGCGCCGGTCTCGACCGACTCGATCGCGTCGACCGCCTCCATCCCGTCGACCACTCGTCCGAACGCCGTGTGCTTGCCGTCGAGCCACGGCGCGGCGTCCGCGGTGACGAGGAAGAACTGCGAGCCGTTCGTATTCGGTCCGGCATTGGCCATCGCGAACGTGCCGCGGACGATCTCGTGGTCGTTGATCTCGTCCTCGAAGGTGTAGCCCGGTCCGCCGCGTCCGGTGCCGTCGGGGTCGCCGCCCTGGATCATGAAGTCGGGGATCACCCGGTGGAAGATCACGCCGTCGTAGAAGCCGTCTGTTGCCAGCGTGCGGAAGTTCTCCACGGTCTTCGGCGCGTCCTCGTCGAAGAGCTCGATGACTATCGCGCCGTGCGAGGTCTGCATCGTCGCCTGGGACATACGGGGCCTTCCGTTCGGGGGCGGGTCGAGGCCCGGAGGCTAGTGGTTCGTCCCTAGGAGGCGGCGGGCGCCAGCCGCAGCGTCTCGCCGCGCACGTCGGCGCCGTCGAGCGCCTCCACGACCCGCTCGGCGTCGAGCTCGGGCACCTCGAAGAACGAGAAGCGGTCGAGCATCCGCACGTTGCGCACCGCCTCGCCGTCGAGACCGGCGCGGCTCGTGACGAGCCGGACGAGGTCGGCCGGCTCGAGCCCCGCGGCGCGCCCCGGCCGCACGATGAGCTTGGCGGTGCGACCGTCCGCGCCGTTGGCATTGGTCGAGACGTGTGGCTTGGAGTGCCGTGGTGGCTTCGCCTCGATCCGCGCCGGCGCGACGTGCACGCCCTCAGCCCACGGCGAGACGGCCACGCCGGTGTGGCGCTCGATCGCCTCGATGTCGTGCTTCTGGCGGCGCTCGTAGAACGTGATCGCGCGACCCGAGCGGCCGACGCGGCCCGTGCGCCCGATGCGATGCACGTAGACGTCCGGCGAGGTCGGGACGTCGAAGTTGATCACGTGGGTGACCGAGGTGATGTCCAGGCCGCGAGCGGCCACGTCGGTGGCCACGAGAATCGGCAGGCGCCCGGACTTGAAGGAGATCATCACCCCGTCGCGCGCTCCCTGGCTCATGTCGCCGTGCAGCGCCTTGACGTTCATCCCCTTGTCGCGCAGCGTGCGAAAGAGCTGATCGCAGCGGATCTTCGTGCGTACGAAGACGATCGCCTGCTCCGGGCGCTCAGACTCGAGCACCCGCACGAGCGCGGCGTTCTTCTCCTTGCCCTCCGCCTCCAGCGCGAACTGCTCGACGCTGTCCACGGTCAGATTCGCCGACTTCACCTGGACGGTGACCGGGTCGTAGAGGTACTTGTCGGCCAGCCGGCGGATCTCGGGCGGCATCGTCGCCGAGAAGAGCGCGGTCTGACGGCTGCCGGGGGTGAGGGCGAGGATCTTCTCGACGTCTTCGAGGAACCCGAGGTCAAGCATCTCGTCGGCCTCGTCGAGGACGACGAAGCGAGTGGAGTGGAGCATGAGCGAGCGGCGGGAGATCAGGTCCTTGACGCGACCCACGGTGCCCACCACGACGTGGCCGCCGGCCCGGAGCTGAGCCTGCTGGGTGCGGATGGGCGCCCCTCCGAACACCGCGACGACGTCGATGCCCTTGCGCGCCCCATAGGTACGCAGCGCCTGCGTCACCTGGATGCAGAGCTCGCGCGTCGGGGTGAGGACGAGCGCCTGGACCTCCGACTCGGCAGGGTCGACGTACTGCAGCATCGGCAGCCCGAACGCCGCGGTCTTACCCGAGCCGGTCTGGGCCTGGCCGATGACGTCCGAGCCCTCGAGCAGAGAGGGAATCGCCTGCTCCTGGATGGGACTCGGGCTCTCGTAGCCCACGTCGCGAAGGGCGGCGAGGAGGTCGGGAGCGAGGCCCAGGTCGGCGAAGGCAGTCATGCGGCGCTCACCATAGACGGTGGCGGAACCGCGATCGGCCCGTGAAAGGCTGGCCGATCGAGCTAGGCGTCCACGGAAGCTCAGGCGAACGGGCGCCGGCGCCCGGCCCAGCCCGCGGTGCCGCCGATGAGTATGAGCGCGACGCCGGCGACGGCGGGAGCGATGGCGATCCACGCGAGCATGATCCCGAGGGCCTTGAGCCACGCGGCGACGCTCACGCCGACGACGGCGATGATTCCGCCGACCACCGCGAGCGCCAGGGCGCCGAGCAGGAGCTTGAGACCGATGCGCGTGAAGCGTCCCGAGTCCCGGCGCAGGTCTTCGTCGCTGGCCATCGGGGGAGATTGTGCCCCGGAGCGCGCCGGCCAAACCGCCGCGGATACCCTCTCGCCGCCGCTTCCACCCCGCACGAAGGAGCCTCCATGTCCCTCACCGTCGTCGGCTCCATAGCCTTCGATGCCGTCAAGACCCCGTTCGGCGCTCGCGAGAAGATGCTCGGCGGCTCGGCCGTGCACTTCGCGCTCGCCGCGTCGTTCTTCGGCGACGTGCGCGTCGTGGGTCCGGTGGGCGACGACTTCGGCGCCTCCGAGTACGAGGTCCTCCGCGCGCGCGGGGTCAACACCGACGACGTCGAGCACATCCCCGGCGGCAAGACCTTCTTCTGGGCGGGCGAGTACGGCGAGAACCTGAACGACCGCGAGACCCTCGACACCCAGCTCGGGGTCTTCGGCGACTTCGCGCCCAAGCTCTCGGAGGCCTCGCGCGCGTGCGACGTCCTGTTCCTGGCCAACATCCAGCCCGACCTCCAGCGGGAGGTCCGTCAGCAGTGTGCCGGCGCCCGCTTCGTGGCGCTCGACTCGATGAACCTGTGGATCGAGACCGCGCCGGACTCCCTCAGGGAGACGATCGCCGGGGTGGACGCGGTGATGCTGAACGACGCCGAGATGCGCCAGCTCACCGCCGAGGCGAGCCTGCTGAGGGCGGCGCGCGAGATCATGAGCTGGGGGCCGTCCGCGGTCGTCTGCAAGCAGGGCGAGTACGGAGCCGCGCTGTTCGACGCCGACGGCTTCTTCGCGCTCCCTGCCTATCCGCTCGAGCGGGTGGTCGATCCCACCGGCGCGGGGGACTCCTTCGCCGGCGGTCTCGTCGGCTACCTCGCCGCCCACCCGGATGAGGGGATCGGGTCGCCCCTGCTGCGCGGGGCGATGGCCTACGGCACCACGCTCGGCTCCTTCAACGTGGAGGAGTTCGGCACGGAGCGGGTACAGAAGCTGACCGGCGACGAGGTCAGCGCCCGCGTGGAGGATCTCGAGCGCATGACGCGCTTCGACGGCGCGCCGGTGAGGCTGCGGGGGTGAGGACCCGCACGGAGGGTCGTCCCGAAGCGGACGACCCTCCGTTGAGCAGCGTGCGGAGCGGTTCGCTCAGTGAGGCTTCGAGGTGTTCAGCGACGAGTCGTTCGGAGTCCGCCTGCGGATCTTGTCGAACTCGTAGAACTGTCCGGGTGTCTGGCCGCGCTCGCCAAACCCAAACCCGGCGTTCTTGAGCTCGGACACCGCACCGGAGATATCGGTGAAGCCCGGCTCCCGCCGGTTGGGAGAGTCGGCGGTCTCCCGCTGGTTGTACTTGACGAAGATGCGGTCGTTGCCGAGCTTGCCCAGAGACTGACGGGCGAGCGCGCGGTGAACCGACTCCACGCCCATGAACTCGGCCGTGACCCGCGCCAGCGTTCCCTTGCCGGCGTTGCCGAACGTAGTCGTGCCGATGAGGTAAGCGTTCATGAAGATCTGATCGCCGACCTCGAGCGTCTCAAGCAGCTTCTTCCGGCTCGAGAAGACCGCGTCGGGTACCCAGATCTTCCCGGTTGCCGCACGGCCGCCGAAGCCATGGGAGACGAGCACGTTGTAATGAACAAGCTCCTCGCGCGCCGCCGACATCACGTTGCGCTTGGTGACCTGAGGCCCACTCGGGTCCGTGAGGTCCACCGGCTGCTGGAAGCGCTGGCCCCCCTGACCGCCGACCGAACCCACCGTGTTCACGATGGTGGCCAGCACCTCGACCGTCGCCGCCGCGTTGAGGATGTTCTTCGGCGTGTTGTTGCTGTGGTGTCGCGAGCGCGCCTCCGACATGGCGGGCAGTCCGAGCAGCCCGAGGCTCCCGATGGTCGCCGCCGCACCGGCGACGATCTGCCGGCGCGTCGCCGCCGACTCTCCGGCATGCTGCTCGTCGATCGTCTTGTAGACGAGGTTGAGACTGTCACTCATGAGATGTGAGATCTCCTTTTTGCGGCAACGCCGCAGTAGCTTGCGCACCGGCACAGCCGTCGCGCTCCGACTCCTCATCCCGGCCCCGCGATGCGAGCGACCGAACCGGTCGCCCAGTCGCAGTGGATCCCCCGATCCCAGCCGACATGGCTCTCCTGACTTTGTCCGGCTCTTCGCAGCAGGCTACTGAGCGGATCACTCCGCACGCGCCGTTTCGCTTCCGCGTGACAGGATGCTCATTCGCAGCTAGCATCGTCCGTCACGTGGACGCGACCTTCCTCTTCATGATGCTGGCACTCAAGGTGCCGATCGCCGCGCTCATCTGGATCGTATGGTGGGCGATCAAGCAGGAGCCCGAGACGGCCGCCGAGCCCGGGGGCGACGGCGGCGCTCGGCGGCCGGCGCCGCGCCACCCTCGGCCACCGCGTCCCCGGCGTCCGCGCCGGGGCGGCCACGGCGATCCGCCGGCGCCCGCGCCGGCCCGCGTGCGCTCGGTCGTGGCCCGCGCTCGCCGCGTCGAGCACTGAGGCCCCTCCCCGGCGCGCGGGCACCGGTCCGCTCGCACTGGGAGACTTCGTGGCGATGTCCCCGGCGCCGTCCTCCGTCCTCTCCGACGGGACGATCACCCGCCTCGTCGAGGAGGGACGCATCCGCATCGAGCCGTGGGATCCCGGGCTCGTGCAGCCCGCCTCGGTCGACCTGCGCCTGGGCGACTCCTTTCGGGTCTTCCACAACCACCGCGCCTCGGCGATCGACCTGCGGGAGCCTCCGACGAACCTCACCGAGGAGGTCGTCCCCGCCGCCGGTGAGCCGTTCGTGATCCACCCGGGCGAGTTCTGCCTGGGGCGCACCCGGGAGTGGGTCGAGCTGCCCGACGACGTGGTGGCGCGGATCGAGGGCAAGTCCAGCCTCGGCCGACTCGGCCTCATCGTGCACGCCACCGCGGGGTTCTGCGACCCCGGGTGGAAGGGCACGCTGACGCTCGAGCTCAACAACCTCACGCGGATTCCGATCAAGCTCTACGCCGGGCTGCCGATCGCCCAGCTCTCCTTCATGGCCCTCGACGCCCCGGCTCGCAGGCCCTACGGCTCGCCCGAGCTCGGCTCCCACTACCAGGGGCAGGTGGCGGCGACGGAGAGCCGCTACCGGCGATAGGCTGCCGGCGCGATGCTCCTGCACCTCGCCGCCGACTCGCTCTCCAAGGTGCCGTTCTACATCGCCGGAGGGCTGCTCGCCGGCTGGGCGGTGCTCATCGGCATCCTCGGCATCAACCGCCCGAGCTTCCCCGGCGGAGAGCGAGGCGGCCGTGTGGTCATGGGCCTGAGCGCGCTCCTGGTCGCCGCCGCGATGGCCACCGCGGTCATCACGAGCTAGCACTCCTCGCCCCCGCGCGCGCATCTTCCCGGTGCCCGCGGCGCCGATGGGGTAAAAGAGGAGGCGAGACGAGCGCACGAGAGGAGCGGGTATGAGCACGGGTTCGCAGACGCAGAGCGGTGACGGGGCGGCGGTAGCCGAGGGGGCGCAGACGCTGAGCGTCACCGACAACCGCACGGGCAAGGAGTACGAGCTCCCGATCGAGGACGGGACCGTCAAGACGATGGACCTCCGGCAGATCAAGGTGAGCGAGGACGACTTCGGGCTCATGGGCTATGACCCGGCGTACACGAACACCGCCTCGTGCCGCAGCGCGATCACCTTCATCGACGGGGAGGCGGGCGTGCTCGAGCACCGCGGGTACTCGATCGAGCAGCTCTGCGAGCAGTCGACCTACCTCGAGGTCGCCTACCTACTGATCCACGGCCACCTGCCCGACCAGAAGCAGCTCGACGAGTGGAACCACGAGGTGACGATCCACACCTTTGTGCACGAGAACATCAAGTCGTTCATGGAGGGGTTCCGCTACGACGCGAACCCGATGGGGATGCTGCTCGCCTCGACCGGCGCGCTCTCGACCTTCTACCCCGACGCCAACCGGATCAAGGACGAGGACAACCGCCACATCCAGATCGTCCGGCTGCTGGCCAAGATGCCCACGCTGGCCGCCTTCGCCTTCCGCCACAACATGGGCCAGCCCTACGTCTATCCCGACAACGAGCTCTCCTATGCGGGGAACTTCCTCTCGATGATGTACAAGATGACCGAGCTGAAGTACGAGCCGGATCCACGGCTCGAGCGGGCGCTCGACGTCCTGTTCATCCTCCACGCCGACCACGAGCAGAACTGCTCGACGAGCGCCGTGCGCTCCGTGGGCTCCTCACAGGTCGATCCCTACTCCGCGGTCGCGGCCGGGGTGGCCGCGCTCTACGGTCCGCTGCACGGAGGCGCCAACGAGCAGGCGCTCTCCATGCTGGGCCGGATCGGCACGGTCGAGAACATCCCCGACTTCCTCGAGGGGGTAAAGAACGGCGACGAGAAGCTCATGGGCTTCGGCCACCGGGTCTACAAGAACTACGACCCACGCGCCCGGATCATCCAGAAGCACCTCGACGACGTGTTCGAGGTCACCGGCAAGAGCCCGCTGCTCGACATCGCCACCGAGCTCGAGAAGCGCGCGCTCGACGACGACTACTTCACCTCGCGCAAGCTGTACCCGAACGTCGACTTCTACTCAGGCCTCTTCTACGAGGCGCTGGGTCTGCGGGCGGCGATGTTCCCCGTGATGTTCGCCATCGGGCGCACCAGCGGCTGGATCGCGCAGTGGCTCGAGATGGTCGACGACAAGGAGCAGAAGATCGCCCGTCCCCGGCAGATCTACACGGGCGAGCGCGAGCTCGAGTACAGGGCCGTGGGCGAGCGGTAAGGGGACGTGCGGGGGGCTGTGACCCCCCGCACAGACGTTCGGGTGCTCGGCGCGTACGGTGGCCATGTGCTCGTACGCCTCGACAGCGGAAGCAGCGTCACCGTCCGGCCCATCCGGCCGGATGACAAGGTCGCATTGGCCGACAGCCACGGGCGGCTCTCGGCCGAGACGCAGCGGCGGCGCTTCCTCGCCCCCAAGCCACGCCTCACGAGCGCCGACCTGCGCTACCTGACCGAGATCGACGGGCTCGACCACGTCGCGCTCGTGGCGGTCACCGAGGAGGACCCGGAGGAGATCGTGGCCGTGGGGCGCTTCGTGCGCCTTCCCGACTCGCCCGGCACGGCCGAGTTCGCGATCGTGGTGGGCGACGCCTACCAGGGCCAGGGGCTCGGCCGCGCGCTTGCGATCACGCTCGCCGACGCGGCCCGGGCCCGCGGCGTGAAGCGCTTCGCGGCCACCGTGCTCAGTGACAACCACGCGATCCATCGCCTTCTGCAGACGATCGGCAGCCGACTCGACTCGACCGGGCGCTCCGGCGAGGTCGAGGAGCTGCTCGCCGACCTCGCGGCCTGAGGCCTGCCCGGGGCGGGCCCTACGCTGGCCGGCGATGCCGGGCGACTGGACGCTGACGCTGCGCGAACGGGGCCGGGTCACGCGCGAGCGCTTCGAGCGCCTGCCCGACGCGCTGGCGACCCTGGAGACTCGGGCGACGGAGGTCGCGCGCGGGCCACGTCACACGGCGGTCGACCTCAAGGTCCGCCGGATCGAGCCCGTCGCGCAGGTCGTCGTCCGCGTCGAAGTGAGCGGTCCGAGACGCGTCCTGCCGCCCGTCCGCGCCGGAGTCGACGTGCGCGGCGACGGCTCCGCGGAGGCGTGGCGCGGCCGCGCGAGGCGCACGGTGCTCGAGCCGAAGCGAGGTGAGACCCCTTACGCGGCGCTGCGCAAGGCGCTGCGCGATGCCGGCTGAACGAGTTCCCTCGGCTCAGAGCACCAGCGTGGCCCCGTACGCGCACAGCCAGGCCTTGTGCTCGCGGTAGTCGGGACAGCGCTCGGCGACGAGCGTCCAGAAGCGAGAGGAGTGGTCGCGCACCTCGAGGTGGCAGGCCTCGTGCCAGACCACGTAGTCGAGCACCGATGCCGGCGCGAGCAGCAGCCGCCAATTGAAGCTCATGGCGCCGTCGGAGGAGCAGCTCGCCCAGCGCGTGCGCTGGCCTCGGATGGTCAGCCCCGAGTGGGTGCGGTCGAGGGCGTCGCAGGCGGCGTCGAGCCGCGGCGCCACCTCGGAGCGCGCGGCGCGCCGGTACCAGCGCTCGAGCGCCGGGCGGTGGTCGCCGGCGGGGACGAGAAGCGTCTCACCGCGGCGGTGAACGCACGTGCGGCCGCGCTCGGGCGCGAGCCAAAGCTCGGCACCGAGGTATGGCACGGTGCCGGGACGGCGCGCCACCTGCGCGCGGGCGTGGGCCATCCGCCGCTGCTGGCGCTCGATCCAGGGACCGAGCTCGCGGACGGCCGAGGCCGCCGCCCGCTCGGGCGCGGTGCGCGGGAGCACCACCTGAACGCCGTCCTGCTCGTCGACGGTCACGCGCACGCGGCGGGCGCGGGGGGAGCGGCGGATGCGGTAGGCGATCTCGGCCACTGCGCGGGAGCGTAGAGGCGCCGGCGGCGCCGACTACCGGCTCGGCGGCGACGCGGACGGGCTATCCTTGAAGCGATCGTGCTCTCCTCCCGCTCACTCCGACGCATCCTTCTACCGGCGGCGCTCGCGCTCCTCGGACTGGCACCGGGGTCGGCCGCCGCCGCGCCACCCTCGTGGGATCATCACCTGATCTCGCCGCTGCCGGGCACGGTCCGCACCGGCCCCTCGGTGCGGGCGGCCTCGACCGACCCTCTGCTGCCGGGCGGCCCCTCGAGCGCCCCGGCTCCCTCCCCGTCCGCGCCTCCGCCCCCGCAGCCCCAGGTCCTCTCCAACGAGCGGACGTTCACCCGCTGGGCGCATCCCACGTCTCGGAGCTACGTCTACCGCAGCCCGTCCTCGAGTGCCAAGCACGTGAGCCGCCTGCACCCGTACACCGAGGACGGCTTCGACGAGATCTACCTCGCGCTGCGCACCGCCTACGACTCCCGCGGGCACGAGTGGGTGCTGATCCGGCTGCCCCAGCGCCCGAACGGCATGACCGGATGGGTGCCGCGCGCGGCGCTCGGCCACTTCACCCTCAACCACTTCCTGCTGGTGGTCGACCGCCGCTCGCTGCGCGCCACCCTCTTCGACAACGGCCGGCGCCGCTGGCACGCGCCGGTGGGCGTGGGCAAGCGCAGCACGCCGACCCTCGGCGGCCACTTCTGGATCCGCGAGGGGTTCCGCGTGCACGGTGCGCCGCTCTACGGCCCGTACGCCTTCGGGACCGCGGACTACTCGGTGCTCACCGACTGGCCGGGCGGTGGGGTGATCGGCATCCACGGCACCGACCAGCCGAACCTCGTCCCCGGACGCCCGTCGCACGGCTGCATGCGCATGCACAACGCGGACGTGAGCTGGCTAGCGCATCACATGCCGGTGGGCACGCCGCTCCTCATCCGCTGACGCCCTCGGCGCACGTGACGGGCTCGACGGAGCGCTCTCGAGTGTGGCTGCCGCCGGAGGTGAGCCCCCCGTTCGAGGTCTACCTGAACGGAGTCCGCCAGTCGCCCGGCAGCGACTACGAGCTGCGCGACGAAGCGCTCGTGTTCCCGCGCTCGCTGGCCCAGGAGGGCCGGCTCGGCTTCTGGCGCTGGTTCGTCGGTGCCTTCGGTATCGGCACCTACCGCCGCAACGACACGGTCGACGTTCGCTACGAGCTCGCCGGACGCCCGATGGTCGCCCACGCCCTGGCGCTGGAAGCGGAGCCCGGTCCGGCGAATTAGCTCGCGGCGGCGCCGACCGGGTCGGCCTCGCGCGCGCTCTTCGAGACCTCCCACGGCTTCTGGAGCTTGAGTGCAGAGAGGATCGCCCGCGTCGCCGGCGAGCGGTTCAGCGTGTAGAAGTGCACGCCGGGTGCGCCATGGGCCAGGAGCTCTGCGCACTGGAGCGTCGCGTAGGCCACCCCGAGCTCGACGACCGCCTCGGGCTCGTCGCGGCGCTCCTCGAGCGCCTGGACGAGTTCGGCCGGGAACTGCGCGCCGCACATCGCGGTGATGCGCTTGATCTGATCGACGTTGGTCACCGGCATGATGCCGGGGATGATCGGCACCTCGATTCCCGCCTCGCGCGCGTCCTCGAGGAAGCGGAAGTAGGCGGTGTTGTCGAAGAAGAGCTGGGTGATGAGCACCTTGGCGCCCGCAGCGACCTTGTCCTTGAGGCGCTCGAGGTCGGTGGCGCGGTCGGGCGCCTCCTGATGCACCTCCGGGTAGCACGCGCCGACCACGCAGAAGTCGTAACCGTCTGAGACGAGGCGCGTGAGCTCGGTGGCGTAGCTGAGCCCTCCCTCGGTGGGCGTGAAGCTCGCTTCGCCCTGGGGAGGATCGCCGCGGAGGGCGAGCACGTTCTCGATCCCCGCCTCCTGCATCTCGCGCAGTGCGGCGTGGAGGTCCTCGGTGGTCGCTCCCACGCAGGTGAAGTGGGCCATCGCGTCGAGTCCGTGGGTCTCGCGGATCCGCGAGACGATCCCGATCGTCTTCTCGCGCGTGGAGCCTCCCGCGCCCCACGTGACCGACACGAACGCCGGGTCGAGCGAGCGGAGCGCCTCGAGGGAGTTGAAGAGGTTCCGCTCCCCCTCCTCGGTCTTCGGCGGATAGAACTCGAAGGAGAAGACCGGCCCCTGTCCGCTCGCGATGATCTCGTCGATGCGCATGGGGAAAGTCTAGTCCGCGGCCACCCAGCGCTCGGGCTCGCCCGGCAGGCGGCGCGCCCGCCCCGTCACCTCGAGGTGGGTGAGGTAGCAGAGGGTCTCTGGCAGCCACCAGCCGGCCGTGGCGGGGCCGAGGCCTTCGCCGTGGATCGTCGGGACGAGGTCGAAGGCGGTCTGCGGTCCGTCGTCCAGGCCGCCGCGCACCGCGTCGAGGCGCTCGTGGACGAGGGCCCGGTTCGCCTCGACGTGCGCCCGAACGTCGGTGAACGGCTTGCCGTGTCCGGCCAGGCACAGCCGCGCGTCGAGCCGGTCGACCACCTCCAGGGAGGCCAGGAATTCGCCCGCCGGATCAGGGGTCCAGCCGAAGTCGTAGTAGAGCGAGACGCGGCCGAGCAGGTGGTCGCCGGAGATGAGCAGGCGCCGCTCGGCCTGGAAGAGGCATACGTGGGAGGGGGCGTGCCCGGGCGTCTCGTGCACCGAGAAGCGTCCGAGATCGGTCTCGATCTCCACGCCCGGCACCAGGTCGCGGTCCGGGGTGACCACGCGCTGAATGGGAACGGACTGGCCCTGGCGCGACTCGGCGTAGCGGCGCAGGGGCTCCTCCGGCACGCCGCTCTGGCGAGCGACCTCGAGGCGGCGCGCCAGCGCCTCGTCGGGGTCGGTGGCGCTGCGGGTCGCGTGGGCGTGGTTGGGGTGCATCCACAGCTCGCACCCGGCGCGCTCGAGGATCGGCGCGGCCTGCCCGTAGTGATCGGCGTGGGCGTGGGTGCAGACGAGCAGGCGAACGTGCTCGAGCCGCAGACCGACCTGGTCGAGCGCGCGCTCGAGCTGGGCGAGCGAGCCGGGCTCGTTCATGCCGGTGTCGACGAGCACGATCCCGTCGCCGGAGGCGAGCGCCCAGGCGTTGCCGTGGGGGACGCCGGGCCAGGGCAGCGGCAGCCGCAGCCGCCACACCCCCGGCACCACGCGCTCGCCACGCCCGAGCTCGCGCCGGCGAGCGGGGGAGGGCACGACTGAGGACGATAGCCCCGGGGTAGGCCAGGAGCTCGCCGTCCTATAGCGAGGAGAGGGAAGCCGCGATGTCCACCGCCACCGAGTCCAGCCAGAGCGAGGTCACCGAGGTCGCCCGGGGCTACTTCGACGCCGTCCGCCGGCGCGACCTGGAGGCGATGGTCGCGTGCTGGGAGCCCGGCAACGTCGACCGGCTCGTCGGCGACCGCGACCTGGACGTGCCCGGCGGCGTGCGGAAGTACTTCGGCGAGCTCTTCGGGGCCTTTCCCGATCTGGAGTTCACCGTGCTCTCCACCGCCACCGAGGGCGAGGTCTGCTCCGTTCGCTGGCGGCTGCGCGGCACGTTCGCCGGCCCGGGAACGCTGCAGGGCTTCGAGCCCAACGGAGCGCGGCTCGACGTCGAGGGCTGCGACGTGGTGCAGGTGCGCGGCGGCCTGATCCACCACAACGACGCCTACTTCAACGGCGCCGCGATGGCACGCCAGCTCGGGGCCATGCCGCCCGCGGGCTCGGCCACCGAGCAACGGATGACCGCGCTCATGAACCGCAAGACCCGGATCGGCCGGCGGTTGGGCGCCAGCGAGCCGGAGCGGATCGCGGACGGCGTGTGGGTCGTCCGCGGCGGGGTCCCGCAGACCATGAACGTCTACCTGCTCGAGGACGAGGGCGGGGTGACGCTCTTCGACGCGGGGATCGAGGCGATGACCAAGTCCGTCGCGGCCGCCGGAGCGCGGATGGGCGGCATCAAGCGGGTCGTGCTCGGCCACGCGCACGCCGACCACCGCGGCCTGGCGCCCGGGCTAGGGGTGCCGGTCCTCTGCCATCCCGCCGACCGCGCCGACGCGGAGGGCGACGGGGGCGAGCACTACTTCGACTTCTCGAAGCTCGACCTGCCGGCACGCTGGCTCATGCCGAAGATGCTGCGCTTCTGGGACGGCGGACCGGTGAAGATCTCCGGCACGGTCGAGGAGGGCGACGAGGTCGCCGGGTTCCGGGTGGTCCACCTGCCCGGCCATGCGCCCGGGCTCATCGCGCTCTGGCGCGAGTCAGACCGCCTCGCTCTGGCCAGCGACTGCTTCTACACGCTCGATCCCCAGACGGGCAAGAAGGGCCATCCGCGGGTCCCCCACGCGGCGTTCAACCAGGACATCGAGCAGGCGCGGGAGAGCATCCGCAAGCTCGCGGCGATGGAGCCGGCCACCGCGTGGGCGGGGCACGCCGAGCCGCTGCGCGGCGACGTGCGCTCGCAGCTCGAGCACGCCGCGGCGAGCACCTGAGCATGGACCTCCAGGCCTCCGAGCCCGTGCTCGTCGCCGAGGGCGTCTGGCGCATCCGCGGCGGCTTCCCCGTGAAGATGATGAACGTGTTCCTGCTCGCGGAGGAGGAAGGCGGCGTGACGGTCTTCGACGCGGGGATCAAGCAGATGACCGGCGCGATCCGGGCGGCGGGAGCCGCCCGGGGCGGCATCCGGCGCGTCGTCCTCGGCAACGCCCATGCCGACCATCGCGGCGGCGCGGGCGGCCTCGGTGCTCCGGTCCTCTGCCACGAGCGCGAGGCCGGCGACGTGGCCGGGGACGGCGGATCGGCCTACTTCGACTACGGCAAGCTCGCCTTCCCCCCCGCGCGTCTGATGACCCGGACCCTGATGGGATCCTGGGACGGCGGATCGGTGCCGGTCGACGGGACCCTCTCCGAGGGAGACGAGGTCGCCGGCTTCACCGTAGTGGAGCTGCCGGGCCACGGGCCGGGGTGCATCGGGCTGTGGCGGGAGCGTGACCGCCTCGCGCTCTCCAACGACTGCTTCGCCCTGTTCGACGTGCAGAGTGGCGTGCCCGGCCGCGCGCGGGTCCCGCATCCGGCCTTCAACTTCTCCACCCAGCAGGCGCGGGAGAGCGTGCGCAAGCTCGCCGGGCTGCGGCCGGCCACCGCCTGGCCTGGTCACTTCGGCCCGCTCACCGGCGATGTCGGCTCTCAGCTCGAGCGGATCGCCGACGCCTGAGGCGCCGTGGGTCGTCGCGGCCGCCGGCGCGGGCAGCAGGAGTCGCTCGCCGCTCCCACGAGCGACTACGAGGACGGCGAAGGCAACGTCCTCACGCTCCGCGCTGCGCTCTCGCCGGCGACGCGGCGCGAGTACTCCGCCGTGCTCGCCGGCTCCCCGCTCTCCCGGGAGGACGCGTGGCAGCGCGCCGTCGAGTTCCTCTTCGAGCGCCTCGCGGTGCGCTGGACGGTGGCGGGCCTGCCGATCGAGCGCCAGAGCGAGCTGCTCGCCCGGCTGCGCTTCGCCTCGGGGGAGGAGCGGGCGTGGATCAGAGGCGTGCTGCGCGAGCACCTGGCCGAGCACTTCCCCGAGCTCGAGGCGCCGTGAGGCTGCGCCGGAGCGGCCGGTAGCTTCCGCCCGGTGCGCAGGACCAAGATCGTCGCCACCATCGGGCCCGCGTGCCGCGAGCCGGACGTGCTCGTGGAGATGGTCGCGGCGGGCGTTGACGTCGCCCGGCTGAACTTCTCGCACGGGAGCCGGGAGGAGCACGCCGAGAACGTGCGCCGGCTGCGCGCCGCGGCCGAGCGCGCCGGGCGGCCGCTCGCGATCCTCCAGGACCTTCCGGGCCCCAAGCTGCGCATCGGCCCGCTGCGCGAAGACGTGGCGGACCTGAGGGCGGGAGACAGGCTCACCCTCGAGTGCGGCAGTGATTCGGTGGGCGACGCCCGGCGGATGTCGATGTCCTGGGCCGGTCTGGTGCAGAGCGTCGGGACGGGCGACATCCTCTACCTCGCCGACGGCGCCGTGCGCCTCCGCGTCGAGGACGTGCGAGCGGCCGAGTGCGAGATCGACACCCGCGTCGAGGTCGGCGGCACGGTCGCCTCGCGGCAGGGACTGAACGTCCCGGGCGCCACGCAGGGGCTCCCGGCCGTGCCCGAGGAGGACCTCGCGCTGCTCGCCTTCGGGGAGTCGATCGGCGTGGACATGGTCGCCCTCTCCTTCGTGCGCGAGCCCGAGGACATCACCGCCGTGCGGGCTCACACGCGCCTCCCTCTCATCGCCAAGATCGAGAAGCCGCAGGCCGTCGAGCGCGCCGAGGAGATCGTGCGCACCGCGGACTGCGTGATGGTCGCCCGCGGCGACCTCGGGATCGAGCTGCCCATCGAGGAGGTGCCGGGCGTGCAGAAGATGATCCTCGCGCTCGCCGGCGCCCTCGCCCGGCCGTCGATCACCGCCACGCAGATGCTCGACTCCATGGTCACCTCGAGCCGACCGACGCGCGCCGAGGTGGCCGACGTGGCCAACGCGATCCTCGACGGCACCGACGCGGTGATGCTCTCCCAGGAGACGGCGGTCGGCGCCCATCCCGTGGGGGCGGTGCAGATGATGGCCTCGATCGCCGAGCGCACGGAGCGCTCACTGCCCTACGAGCGCTGGAACGAGGATCGCGTGCAACGCGACGCGCGCGACCCGGCCTACACGCTGGCCCACAGCTTGTGCGAGGCGGCGATCGAGCTGGAGCTGGCGGCGATCGTGGTCCCCACGCTCTCCGGGCGCTCGGCGCGGCTGGTCTCCGCGCACCGCCCCTCCGTGCCGATCTACGCGCTCTCGCCCGGACGCGAGACCGTGCGTCGCTGCGGTCTCATGTGGGGCGTGCAGGCGGCGTCCATGCGGCGCTTCGAGGTGACCGAGGAGCTGATCGCCGACGCCGCCCGCCGCGTGGTAGAGCTCGGGTGGGTCGCGCGGGGAGAGCGGGTCGGCATCTGCGCCGGGCTGCCCAGCGGACGACCGGGCACCACGAGCCTCATCCAGGTGCAGACCGTGTAGGAGAATCGTCACGAAGGATGGGTCTTCCGGCGCGAGCGCCGTGGCAGAATGTGGCCATGGCCGACGACGAGCTCCTGGTCCGGATAGACCGCCTCGGCCCGGGCGGATCACCCGCCTGACCCGGCGCCCCGGGCTTCGCCGCCGCGCCCGCGCAGCGCAAGGAGCGCCCCGCCGAGGCCCATGAGGACGAGCACGACCACCGCCACGATCGCCTCTGGCGATCCGAGGTTGCGGAATGAGCCGCCGAGCGCGGTGTAGGCGAAGGCGCGGGGGGCGATGCCGATCAGGGTGGCGAGCGTGAAGTCGCGCAGGCGCACGCGCGTCAGGCCGAAGGCGTAGTTGGCGACGTCACGTGGCACGCCGGGGAGGATGCGCGCGTAGAGGACGGCCAGGAACCCGCGTCGCTCGACCGCCGCCTGCAGCGGCTCGAGACGCTCGCCGGCGAGACGGGTGATCGCCTCGGCGGCGCCGTGACGGGCGAGGAGAAAGGCGAGCGCGGCGCCGAGGGTCCCACCCAGCACCGAGACCGCCGTGCCGCCCGCGGTGCCGAAGAGCAGCCCGCTCGCCGCGGCGACGAGCGGGTAGGGGAAGAGGGCGAGCGTCAGCCCCGCGGCGAGCAGGACGAAGACGACCGGCCCCCATACGCCGAGGCCGGCGACGGAGTCACGGAGCCGGGCCGAGGAGTGCCCGACGCTTACGAGGACGACGAGAAAGACGGCGGCGACGGCCAGCGCGAAGAGCGCCAGCCGCAGCCGCGGGCTCACGCGGGGACGCGCGCGTAGAAGGCGGCCTCCTGCTCGCCGAGCTCGGTCACGGGCGCCTCGTCGTAGAGCCACTCCCGCGCGATGCGGTGCCAGTTGCCCCGGGCCCGGAGCTGGGAGAGCACCGCAAGGGTGAGCATCTCCATCCGCCGGCCGAAGAGGTGGTCGGGCGGAAGGGTCTCGTGGCGCATCTGATCGAAGTACTCCGAGCGGGGATCGGACATGTCGATCATCACCTGGGTAGCGATCTCCGGCGTGAGCGCCAGGCCCTGATCCTCCGTGTACCACCACGTCGCGTCGAGGAGCTGCGCGACGAGGCGCTCGGGCTCGAAGCGCTCGGGGCGCGCGATGAAGCCGGTCTCGGCGTAGATTCGCTTGAGCTCCTCCCCGTCGCCGGCGATCGCCGCGCGCTGGCAGCGCAGCTCGAGCTCGACAGCGCTCGGCGGCATGGTCTTGAAGAGCCCGAAGTCGAGGAAGGCGACCCGGCCGTCGTCCATGAGCATGAAGTTGCCGGGGTGCGGATCGCCCGAGAACTGGTGGTGGCGGTAGAGGCACCCGAAGAAGAAGCGGAAGACGATCTCCCCGATGCGGTCGCGGTCGGCTTGGGGCAGCAGCTTCAGCTCCTCGAAGCCACGGCCGTGCACGAGCTCGGTGACCATGACCTTCTCCCGCGAGAGACGGCCGACCACCGCGGGGACGACGATGAAGGGATGGCCGCGGAAGATCCGCGCCAGCGCGCGCTGGTTCTGCGCCTCGAGCTCGTAGTCGAGCTCCTCGCCGATCCGCAGGCGGATCTCCTCCCCGATCGCCTTGACGTCGAGCCCGGGCGCCACGCGCTTCATGAGCCGCAGGATGAGCCCGAGGTTCTGCATGTCGGCGCGCACCGCCGCGGCGACGCCCGGGTACTGCACCTTGACCGCGACCGGACGACCGTCCGGCAGCGTCGCCCGGTAGACCTGCCCGATCGAGGCGGCGGCGATCGCCTCTTCGTCGAAGGTCTCGAAGACCTCCTCGAGCGGCGCGTCGAGCTCGGACTCGATCACCTTGCGCATGTCGACGAAGGAGACCGTCGGCGCCGCATCGCGCAACCCCGCGAGCTTGCGCTGGAACTCCTCGCGGTACTCCTCGGGCACGAGGCCGACGTCGAGGAACGACATCACCTGGCCGACCTTCATCGCGGCGCCCTTCATGGTGCCCAACGCGGCGACGATCTGCTCGGCCGCCTCGATGTGGCGCTTCTCGAGCGCGACCTTCCGACCCTCGGGAGTGCGCCCGACGTTGGTCGCCCGCGTTCCCGCCTGCCTGATCGCCTGCCCGGCGGCGAGCCCTCCGATCTTGGCGGTGCGGCGCGTGCGGGAGGTGGGGATCTTGTCGCGCGACATCGGGTACCTACATGCTACGGCGGGGATGGGCGTGGCGGACCAGGGCCGCCACGCCGGCGAGGGCTCAGCCTTCGGCGCGGTGCAGCTCGGCCGGAGTACTGCCCTCCGGCGGGCGCTTCTCGATCTTCGAGCCCGGCACGATGTCGTCGGACCCGTCGGCCCAGCGGACCCACGCCTTGTGGCCGCCGTCGTAGTCGTCGCCGAGCAGGACGAGCGTGGCCGGATCGCCGAGCGCCGTGCACGGCTCCGAGCCCTCCGGGTCCACCCCGCGCCACACGCGGATGAAGGAGTTGTGCTCCCACTCGTCGGCCACGGTGGTCGGGTCGGTGTGGCCGGGATGGATGTCCGTGTCCGGCGGAAGGCCCATCAACGTGTCCATGATCGAGCCCTTGAGGTCCGCGTAGCTCGTGCTGCCCGGAGCGCGGACGCCGCCCACCGAGTCCTTGAAAAGGGTGTCGCCCGTGAAGACCGCCGCGCCGTCGACGAGGAGGGAGAGCATCCCAGCGGTGTGACCGGGGGTGTGGAGGGGGCGGACCTCGAGCTCCCCGATCCGGATGCTCCCGTCGGGCGTCAGGTCCCCCGTCGCCCGGGGAACGTGCTCGCGCTCGAGTGGGTGGATCAGCACCGGCGTACCGGGGTGGCGCTCGAGCACCGCCTCGAGGTCGGCCACGTGATCGAAGTGATGGTGGGTGAGGAGCACGTGGGTCAAGGTGAGCCCCTGCTCCTCGATGGCGTCGAGGAGTGGGGCGACGGGGCCGCCGGCGTCGACGAGCGCCGCCTCGCCCCGTTCTCGGTCGGCGATGAGGTAGGTGTTGGACAGGAAGTCGGGGTGCATGGAGCGCTCGAGCAGCATGGAGGCGAGGGTACTCGAGCCCGACACCGGCCGGGGGTAGGCTCTGAGCATGGAACTGATCCCAAGGGGGCTACGCTCCCTTACATCCGGCGCTACGCGCCGGAACAACCCCCAGGCACAAGCATGGAACTAATCCATACTTGTTATCGGATACTGGAGATCGAGCGCTCCGTCGCCTTCTACGCCGCGCTGGGCTTCGAGGAGCACGGGCGGATGCCGATCCGCGACGAGGCGACGAACGTGTTCATGGGGCTCCCGGGCGATGGGGCGCGACTCGAGCTCACGTGCAATCACGGGCGTACCGAGCCCTACGAGCTCGGCACGGGCTACAACCACATCGCGGTGACCGTCAAGGAGCTCGACTCCACGCTGGCGCGCCTCGCCGAGCACGGCATCCAGCCCGAGAAGCCGCCGTATCAGGTACGCGAGGGCGGCTCACGGATCTGCTTCGTCCGGGACCCGGACAGCTACCGGATCGAGCTCATCGAGCGTGGCTGAGGGCGGCGCCGAGCCTCTCGCGGTCATCGACCTCGGCTCGAACTCGTTCCGCCTCGTCGTCTTCAGCGTCGATCCCGCCGGCTGGTGGCGGCGCACGGACGAGATCTACGACACCGTCCGGATCGGCGCCGGGCTCGGACGCTCGGGCAAGCTCGGCAAGGAGCCGATGGCGCGCGCGCTACGCACCCTCTCGCTCTACGGCCACTTCTGCCGCGCGGCGGGAGTGGCCGAGGACCGTATTCGCGCGGTGGCCACGAGCGCCGTTCGCGAAGCCGCCAACCGCGACGCCTTCCTCGCGCGCGCGCGCGAGGCGGCGGGCGTGCCGGTTCGCGTGCTCTCCCGCGAGGAGGAGGCCTTCTACGGCTACGTGGCAGCGGTGAACTCGACGACCCTCGCCGACGGCATCGTCCTCGACCTCGGGGGCGGGAGCCTGCAGCTCGTCGAGGTGCAGGCCCGCCGGGCCACCCACCTCGAGTCCTGGCCGCTCGGCGCCGTGCGGATGACCGAGCGCTTCCTCCCCGACGCGGAGGCGACGAAGAAGGAGCTCAAGACCCTGCGCAAGCACACGCTCCGCGAGCTCGAGGGGGCCGGTTGGCTGCGGAAGACGGAGCGGATGGTCGGGCTGGGCGGAACGGTGCGCAACCTCGCCGCCGCCGCGCAGCTCGCGGCCGGCCTTCCCTCCTCGGGAGTGCAGGGCTTCGTGCTCGAGGCCGGCGCGCTCGACGCGCTGATCGCCGAGCTCGCGGCCCGTCCCGCCTCCAAGCGCGGCCGGGTCCCCGGCATCAAGCCGGGCCGTGGCGACGTGATCCTCGCCGGTGCGGTGGTCGTCCGCGCGGCGCTGGAGGCGGCGGGCGCGGAGGCGCTCGAGGTCACGGAGGCGGGGCTCCGGGAGGGGGTCTTCCTCTCCGAGCACCTCGCGCCCGCGGACCCGCCGCTGCTCGCCGACGTGCGCGCGGCCAGCGTGCGCAACCTGGCCGCCCGCTACCACGACGATCTCGTCCATCCCGAGCACGTGGCGCGCCTCGCGTTGCAGATGTGGGACGCACTCGCCGCCGCGGGCGCCCACTCCGGCGACCCGACCGAGCGCGAGCTCCTGCGCGCGGCGGCGCTCCTGCACGACATCGGGATGACGGTGGACTACGACGACCACCACAAGCACTCGCGCTATCTCATCCTGAACGCCGGACTGCCCGGCTTCAGCCCGCGCGAGGTCGCCCTGCTCGGCCAGATCGCGCGCTACCACCGCAAGGGCGACCCGGGCTTCGGCGAGCATGCGCCCCTCATGCGCCCCGGCGACGAGGCGCTCCTCAGGCGCTGCGCGGCGCTGCTCCGCGTGGCCGAGCAGCTCGAGCGGGGCCGCGACCAGCTCGTGCACGACGTGCGGGTGCATTCCGTGGACGGGCGTATCCACCTCGAGATCGTCGCCGCGCAGGACGCGAGCCTGGCGCGCTGGGGCGCCGAGCGCCAGGGCGAGCTCTTCGCCCAGGCGTTCGGGCGCCAACTCGAGGTGGCGTAGCCGTCGCGGCCGGCTGCGTGCTTTCGGGTACCGTCGCGTCCGGTGCCGGCCCGGCGACGCGCAACCAGGATCTTCGCGATCGGCGAGATATCGCTCCTCGTTCCGCTCCTCACGCTCGAGCGCAGGCTGCGGCGCACCGGCGGTCCGGGAATCATCCCGTTCGAGCTCGCCGGCACGCCCGAGCGCGCGCTCCAGATCATGGACAGGTGGGGAGCGGACGGTCGCTCGGCGGCGCGGCTCTCGTTGCTGCTCGACTACCCCTTCCTCGTCAGCTACTCCGGGCTTCAGCGCGCGGGCTGCCGCGCGGCGAGCGACGCGCTGCGGCGAAGCGGAGCGACCGCTCTGGCCGACGTCGGACCGGCCGTCGGCGTCATGCAGCTCGCCGCCGGAGCCTGCGACGCCTTCGAGAACACCGCGCTGCTCGGGGTCCTAGCCAGGCGCGACGACCGGCTGCCGGCGCTCGCCCGCCACTTCGCCGCCGCCAAGTTCGCCCTGCTCACGGCCGGCTGGACATACCTGGCGCTCGGGCTGGTGAGCCGTCTGCCGCTCCGCTGAACCGGCGCGACCGGTCGCGACCCGCGTTAGCCTGAACGGCGATGGCGCAGAACGCACAGAGGAGAGCCCGCGTCCAGGCGACATTGGTCGCCGTCCTCGCCCTTCTCCTGCTGACGGTGATCGGCGCCTCCGCGCGCGCCGCCGAGCCGCTTCCGCCGCAGGGCGCCTCGCCGCCCGGCGCGAACGACTTCTCGTGCAAGCCGCCGGCGCGCCATCCCTACCCGGTGGTGCTCGTCCACGGGACGTTCGCGAACATGAGCGTGTCGTGGAACACGATCGCGCCGACGCTCGAGCGGCTCGGCTACTGCGTCTTCGCGCTCGACTACGGCAACAGCCCGGTCCAGGGAGTCAACGCGACGGGCGACATCCCCAAGTCCGCCGGTCAGCTCGCGACATTCGTGAACGAGGTGCTCGCCGCGACGCACGCCTCGAAGGTGTCGATCGTCGGACACTCGCAGGGCGGGATGATGCCCCGCTACTACCTGAAGTTCCTGGGGGGCGCCACGAAAGTCGACGATCTCGTGGGGCTCTCCCCCTCCAATCACGGGACGACGAACCCGCTCGCCCCACGAGCCGGGGCCACGTGCCCGGCCTGCGTGCAGCAGGTGGCGGGGTCGAGCTTCCTGCAGAAGCTGAACGCCGGCGACCAGACCCCGGCTCCCGTCACCTACTCGGTGATCGAGACGCGAAACGACGAAGTGGTGACGCCGTACCAGAGCGAGTTCCTCCCACCCGCGCCCGGCGGGAGGGTGACGAACATCCTGCTGCAGGACAGTTGCCCCACCGACGCCACCGACCACGTCGGCATCATCTACGACCCGGTCGCGATCCAGTTCATGCTGAGCGCGCTCGGCCGCCCCGGGCCGACCGATCCCAACTTCAAGCCGGACTGCACGGGCGGCCCGGCGGCGCTCGCCCGCTTTCCCGACTCGAGCTCGGTCGCCCCGAGGCTCGCCCCGAAGAAGGTCGCCCGCGGGCGGCTGAGCTTCGGCCGCCTCGGCGGCACGGCGCGTCACACGCGGAATCGGCGCCTGCGGATGCGCGTCTTCTCGAACCGGCAGGGGTTGCACGGTGTCGTGGTCACCGTGCACCTGCGTAGCTCGCGCGGGCCGACGCTCGGCGGCTCGGGCGCCTTCAGCGTCGAGCACAGCCGGATCGTGAGCGTGCGCCTGCGCCGCGCGCTCCACCGCGGACGCTACGTCGCCGTGGCGGTCGGCCGCGACCGCGCGGGCCACCGCATCCGCGCGGTGCGCTACTTCGGCCTGCGCCGGTAGCTCGAGCAGGCGAACGGATCGCCCTCGCGGCGTCCCGGCCCGGCGGGCACGACCAGCGGCTCGGCCGGCGCGGTGATCGCGATCTCCTCGTCGATCTCAAGCTCCGGCGGCTCCATCCCGTCGCACACGAGCCGAAAGGACCCCGTACCGATCTTCGGGTCGGACTCGAGCGTCAGCCCGGCGATCACGTCGCCCTCCTCCCAGCCCATCCGCGCGATCTCGAAGGGGTTCATCCGCACGGTGTGCGGCGGGAACGGGCACGCGCTGTTGTGGGCCGCCTTGGCCTTGACGATCGCCTCGAAGTTCTTGCCCTCGGCGCTCACGGGGCATCCAGTCTGGCACGGATTCGGCTGACCAGAGCTTCGATCGCCGGGCACCGAAGACCCTGCCGTTGCGCGGCCCGCAGCACCGCGCCGGGGATCGCGTCGAGCTCGGGCTCACGCCCGGCGGCGATGTCGCGGTTCATGGAGGAGCCGAGCGTCGCATGCGCAGCCTCGAGCTCTTCCATCACGGACGCCGGCTCGACTTCGGCGCCCTCGGCCCGCGCGACGGCGGCGGCCTCCTCGACGCAGCGCTCGAGCTGCTCTCGCGTCTGCGGGTCGTCGCGGATCGCGCCCAGCGTGCGGTCGAAGGCGCTGGTCGTGCAGGCTAGGGCGTTCAGGCGGACGAGCTTGCCCCACATCGCCTCGGCCTCCGAGTCGAGGATGCGGGCGGGGATCCCCGCGCGCTCGAGCGCCGCCGCGAACTGCTCCGTCGCGGGCCAGCGAGGGGCCAGATCGACGCGCAGGAAGGGACTGGTCTGGACCACGACTCCCGGCTGCGGCCGGTCGGACTCGACCCTGATGGCCCCTGCGCACACGTGCTCGGCGCCGAAGCGCCCTCGCAGAAGGCGGAGGTGGTCGAGTCCGTTGAGGAGGGGGACCACCAGAGTCGGCGGCGCAGTTAGCCGGCGCAGCGCGGCGGCGAGCGTGACGGCCTTGGTGGCGATCACCAGAACGCCCGCCGGCTCGTGCAGCTCGGACACCGCGCGGGGCCGCGCGACGAAGTCGCCCAGCCGGACCGAGCGCACCTCGATCCCGCGCTCGGCGATGTGCGCGGCGGTCTCCTCCCGCGCGACGACGACGACTTCCTCGCCTGAGCGCGCGAGGGCAGCGGCCACCAGGCCGCCTACCCCGCCGGGACCGAGCACGGCGATCACGGGTCGATCAGGACGCCGGGGTTGAGCAGTCCCTGCGGATCGACCGCGGCCTTGGCGGCGCGCAGCGCGGCGGCGAAGGGCTCCGGGCGCTGGCGGTCATACCACGGCCGGTGGTCGCGCCCGACGGCGTGGTGGTGGGTGATCGTGCCGCCGGCGGCGAGGATCGCCTCCGCGGCGGCCGCCTTGATCTCGGCCCACTGCTCGAGCTCGGCTCCGGGTCGCGCCGGCGCGAGGACGGTGAAGTACGGCGCCGCCCCGTCGGGGTAGACGTGCGTGAGCCGGCACGTGACCGAGCCTGCGCCGCACACCTCGCGCACCGCCGCCCGCGCGGCCTCGATGACCCGGGTGTAGAAGGCGGGGAACCGGTCCCAGGTGATCGCCGTTTCGAAGGTCTCCGAGAGGACGCCCATCGCCACGAAGGTGTCACGCAGGTAGGGGGCTCGCAGGAAGGCCTCGCGCCAGGAGCCGGCCGCTCCCCCGCCTCCCCCTCCGTGGTGGGGCTCGGTCTCGCCACCGTGGTCGGCGCACAGCTCGATCGCGCGTGCGAGCGACGGCTCGACCGGGCGGTCGGCCGACTCGAAGCCGAGCACGAGCAGAGCGCGGTCGCCCGCGTCCGCGCCGGTGAGCGCCGCCTCGTCCGCGTCGATCAGCCGGCAGTTCGAGGGATGCAGGCCGGATTGGGCGAGCGCGCGGACGGCCTCGGCCCCCGCGGCGAAGTCGGCGAAGCGCACCGCGGCCCCCGCGCGGTGGGTCGGGCGGTCCTGCAGGCGCACCCACGCCTCGGTGACGATCCCGAGCGTCCCCTCCGACCCCAGGAGCAGCCGGTCCGGGCTCGGCCCGGCGCCCGAGCCGGGTAGCCGGCGGGACTCCCACACGCCGTACGGAGTGATCGCGCGCACCGACTCGACGAGGTCGTCGATGTGGGTGAGGAGGGTCGCGTAGTGGCCGCCCGCGCGGGTGACGATCCAGCCTCCGAGCGTCGAGAACTGAAACGACTGTGGAAAGTGGCGAAGGGTCAGGCCGTGCGGCCGGAGCTGATCCTCCAGGCCCGGCCCGGCGGCACCCGCCTGCACTCGCGCCGCGCGCGAGACCGAGTCGAGCTCGAGCACGCGGTCGAGCCGCTTGAGGTCGATCGTGAGCACCCCGGCGTACGCGCCGTCGAGCGCCGCCTCCACCCCGCCGACGACGCTCGTGCCGCCGCCGAAGGGCACGACCGCCGCGCCGACCTCTCCCGCCCAGTCGAGGAGCGCGCCCACGTCTGCCTCATCACGTGGGTGGGCGACCAGGTCGGGCGGGTGCTCGAAGCGCCCGCGGAAGGCGCGCACCACGTCGCGGTAGGAGCGCCCGTAGGCGTGCAGTGCGCGCTCGTAGGGCTCGGAGGTGCACAGCGGCGCGAGCGCCGGCGGCGGCCGGAGCCGCACGGGCGGCAGCTCGACGTCCTCGAGCGCGACCGGCTGCTCGGGCTCCGCCGAGCCGAAGCCCAGGTGGGCGGAGATCGCGGACGCGGCGGAGCGGAGATCCTCGGGGGAGGGCTGCTCGTCCTCATAGCCCCATCCCCAGTGCTTGAGCCGCCGCGCCACGGCGGCGAGTCTAGGAGTCTGGTCTCTCCCGCGTTAGCCTGTCTCGTCGTGCGCGCACCTCGACTCCTCCTTGCCGTGCTCACCATTGCTGCGCTCATCGCCGCCGCGGCGGGATGCGGCAAGAGCAGCAGCTCAAATCCGAGCTCGAGCTCCACGCCCGCGCCGCGGGCCGTCGCACCGAGCGTGCCCGGGCCCGGGCCCGGGCCGAACGAGACCGACCTCAAGGTTAAGCCGGAGATCCCTAAGCCGCAGGCTCCCCCGCCGACGGCGCTCCAGGTCGTCGACCTCGTCAAGGGCAAGGGCGCGGTGGCCAAGCCCGGCCAGACGGTCACGGTGAAGTACGTCGGCGTCTCCTACGACACCGGGCGACAGTTCGACGCCTCCTGGGACCGTGGGCAGCCCTTCCCCTTCAAGCTCGGGGCGGGCATGGTGATACCGGGCTGGGATCAGGGCGTGAAGGGCATGCGCGTCGGTGGTCGGCGCAAGCTCGTGATCCCGCCGGACCTCGCCTACGGAGCGCAGGGACAGCCTCCGGTGATCGCGCCGAACGCGACGCTGATCTTCGACATCGACCTGACCAAGGTCCGCTAGCTCCCGCGCGAGTGCCGCCCGCGCCCGGCCTCCTCGCCCGCGGACCGTGGAGCCCGGAGCGGGTGCGCACGAGCTGGCGCCCGAACCCCTACGAGCCACCGCCCGCAGCGGCGGCCGCCGCCGACGCCGCGATCGCCGAGTTGCGGGGTCGCGGGTCACCGAGCCACGACGGCCAGGGCGCCCGGCTCGTCGGCTTCGAGCAGACCGACAACGGGCTCCAGCTCGAGCTTCAGCCCGTGCGCTGGGGCCTGCGCCTCGTGCCCGAGCACGCCGCGCAGAGCCTCTCGGCGCTGTGCGCGGTCCGGGCCGCGGACGGTCGCTGGCTCGCCGGGCGCCGCGCGAGCTGGCTCGCCTCGTGGCCGGGCCGCTGGGCACTCGGCGCGGGCGGCGCGGTGGAGCCCGACGAGGACCCGGTCGGGACCCTCGCCCGCGAGCTCGAGGAGGAGTGGTCGGTGGTGCCCGAGCGCCTCCGGGTGGAGGCGCTCGCGGCGACGCCGGGCGGCCTCGTGCTCCTCGTCGGGATGGCGTGGCTCGCCGAAGGGGCGGAGGTCATCCGCGACCCCGAGCACGACGAGCACGCCTGGTGGCCGGCGGAGGTCGATCGCTGGCCCGCGGAGGCCGATGCGCCGCTGCGGCGGATGGCCTCCCTCCTGGCGGCGGCCGGCTGACCGGCACCGTCACAATGGAGGGATGCCCTCGTTCCGCTTCCTGAGGGCCCTCTCCTTCACTCACTCGGCGATCTACCTCTCGCTGCTCTACGTGGCCTTCGCGGCGGGCAAGCCCGAGCCGGCGACCTTCGTGCTCGGCACGGCGCATGGGGTCCTGTGGATCGTCATGTCGGCGCTCTGCATCGTGGCCCTGCGCAAGCGAATCGTGCCCTTCTGGCTGGCGGTGGTCGTCGCCGTGATCGGGGGCCTCGGGCCCTTCGCCGGTTCGATCGGCTTCGTCGTCGCCGAGCGCCGGCGCCACCGCCCGCCACGTGAGGTTTCGTCGTTCCCGAACGGGTAGAGTGACGCCGGCATGGCAGTGAATACGACGGTCCAGGTTGTGATGCCCCCGATGGGGGAGTCGGTGACCGAGGGCACCGTGCTTGAGTGGCACAAGGCCGAGGGCGAGGCGATCGCCTCGGACGAGACCCTCGTCGAGATCTCGACCGACAAGGTCGACGCCGAGGTCCCCACCCCGATCGCCGGCACCGTCGTCAAACGCCACTTCGCCGAGGGCGACACGGTGAGCGTCGGCGACATCCTCGCGGAGATCTCCCCGGACGGGGACGGCGGTGCTCCCCTCCCAGCCACGTCGGTCGGCGATCCCGCCTCCGAAGGCGACTCCGCGACGGGCACACCGACGGCCGAGGCCGCCGAGGCCGAAGCCGAGCACGACCGCGACGCCCCCGACGGCGCCACCGGCTCGAGCATCGACGTGGTGATGCCCGCGATGGGCGAGTCCGTCTCCGAGGGCACGGTGCTCGAGTGGCACCGGCAGCCCGGCGACTCGATCGAGGCCGACGAGACGATCGTCGAGATCTCGACGGACAAGGTCGACGCCGAGGTGCCCGCCCCCGCCTCGGGCACGATCTCCGAGATCCTCGCCGAGGTGGGCGACACCGTCACCGTCGGCCAGGTGCTCGCGCGGATGAGCGCCGGCGCGGGCGGCGTCCCGTCGAACGGCGCGCCCGCCCCGACCGTCTCCGCTCCGCCACGTCCCGCGGGCGACGCCCCGCACGACCCCGAGCGCGGGAGCGCGAGCAGCGGCAACGGCAGCGGCCAACCGGCTTCGCCGGTCGCGCGCCGGGTCGCCGCCGCCGAAGGCGTCGACCTCGACCACGTGCGGGGCAGTGGCCCGGGAGGCCGCGTCACCAAGGAGGACGTCCTCGCCGTGGCCCGCAACGGCGCAGGCAACGGCGCGGCGGCGGCCCCGACCGCAGCCGCCGCCGCCTCCGGATCCGGACAGCTCATCAAGGGCGCCGCGGCGATGCTCGCGCGCTACATGGACGAGAGCCGCTCCATCCCCACCGCGACCTCGTTCCGCACCCTGACGGTGACGACGCTGGAGGACCGCCGCCGGCAGCTCAAGGACGCCGGGCGCAAGGTCTCCTTCACCCACCTGATCGCCTACGCGATCGCCCGCGTGGCCACCGAGGACATGCCGGTGATGGCCCACCACTTCGAGGCTCGCGACGCCAAGCCGCACCGCATCGACGACGAGGCGGTCAACCTCGGCCTCGCCGTCGACGTCGCCAAGAAGGACGGGAGCCGCACCCTGATGGTCCCGGTCATCCGCGACGCGGGACGGCTCTCGTTCGCCGAGTTCCTCGGGGCCTACGACGCACTGGTCGAGAAGGCCCGCACGAACACGTTGAGCGCCGACGACCTGACGGGCGGCAACCTCACGCTGACCAATCCCGGGGGGATCGGCACGGTGGCCTCCGTCCCCCGGCTGATGGTCGGCCAGGGAACGATCGTCGCGACAGGCTCCATCGCCTACCCCGTCGGCCTCGCCCGGATCGGCCCCATGATCGGGGCGGAGAAGGTCATCACCATGACCTCGACCTACGACCACCGCATCATCCAGGGAGCGGAGTCGGGGCGCTTCCTCCAGCGCGTCGAGGCGCTGCTCCACGGCGAGGAGGAGTTCTACGAGAAGGTCTTCGCCGACCTCGGCGTCGAGTTGCCCGAGCTGCCCCCGCCGCCCGCGCCCGCCGCCGCCGCGGCGGCGGCGGCGGCGGCGGCGCGGCCACCGGAGACCGAGCGCCGGCGCGCCACGGGGCCGAGCGACGACCTCCTCCAGGCGGTGCAGGCGGCGACCTCGCTGCTCAAGGCGCACCGCACCCACGGCCACCTGGCCGCCCACCTCGACCCCCTCGGCGCCGAGCCCGTCGGGGACCCGGCCCTCGATGCCGTGCCCCTGGGCCTCACGCCCGAGCTCATGGCCCAGATCCCCGCCCGCGTGCTGCGCATGCACGTTCCGGGCGCCACGCTGGCCGACGCGCTGCCGCACCTGCGCGAGACCTACTGCGGCACGATCGCCTACGAGATCGAGCACATCGCCTCCCACCGCCAGCGCGTGTGGCTGCGCGAGCGCATCGAGTCGGGCACGTTCCGCAAGCCGCTCACCGCTGAGGAGTCGAAGACGCTGCTCAGGCGCCTCACCGAGGTCGACGCGCTCGAGCGGTTCCTGCACAAGGCCTACCTGGGCTCGAAGCAGTTCTCGATCGAGGGCCTCGACATGACGGTGCCCATGATCGACGAGACGATCCAGCTCGCCGCCGCCCAGGGCGCGCGCGAGGTCGTGATCGGGATGGCCCACCGCGGGCGCCTGAACGTGCTCGCCCACAACCTCGGTCGACCGTACGACACGATCTTCGCCGAGTTCGAGGGCGCCTCGACGCTCGAGGCGGTCACCACCATCCCGCAGGGCGGCACGGGCGACGTGAAGTACCACCACGGCGCCGACGGCTCCTACCAGCTCGCCGACGGGGAGTCCGTCATCGTGCGCCTCGAGTCCAACCCGAGCCACCTCGAGTACGTATCGCCCGTGGTGGCTGGCGCGACGCGCGCGGCGCAGACCACGCGTCAGGGGCCGCACGCACACCACGACACGAACGCGGCGATGCCGATCGTGCTCCACGGCGACGCGGCCTTCCCCGGCCAGGGCGTCGTCGCGGAGACGCTGAACCTGCAGGCGATCGACGGCTACCGCGTGGGCGGGACGCTCCACCTCATCCAGAACAACCAGGTCGGCTTCACCACCGACCCAGACAACGCCCGCTCGACGCGGTGGGCCTCCGACCTGGCCAAGGGCTACGACGTGCCGATCATCCACGTCAACGCCGACGACGTCCCGGCCTGCGTGAGCGCCGTGCGCCTGGCCTTCGCCTTCCGGCAGGAGTTCGGGCACGACGTGCTCATCGACCTGATCGGCTACCGCCGCTTCGGCCACAACGAGGCCGACGAGCCCGCCTACACGCAGCCCGAGATGTATCAGACGATCAAAAAGCACCAGTCGGCGCGCGAGCTCTACGCCCAGCAGCTCATCGAGCAGGGTGTCGTCTCCGAGGAGGAGGCGCGCGCGCTGAACGACGAGGCGTGGGACCGGCTCACGCGCGAGCACCAGGACCTCAAGGCACTCCTCAAGCGCTCGGCCGAGCCGCCCGAGCAGCAGACCGGCCAGTACGAGCTCGACCGCACGCCGAGCCCGCAGGTCAAGACCGCGGTGTCCGCCGACCGGTTGCAGCGGTTGAACGAGGAGCTCCTGCGCGTGCCCGAGGGCTTCACCGTCCACCCCAAGCTCGTAAAGCAGCTCGACCAGCGCCGCGAGGCGCTCGGCGCCGACGGCGGCATCAACTGGGCCCACGCCGAGTCGCTCGCCTTCGCTTCCCTCCTCTCCGAGGGCACCCCCATCCGCCTCACCGGCCAGGACTCCGAGCGCGGCACCTTCTCCCAGCGCCACATGGTGCTCCACGACGCCAAGACCGGCCAAGAGTACTGCCCGATCCAGAACCTTCCGGGCGCGCTGGCGCCCATGGAGCTGCACAACTCGCCGCTGTCGGAGATCGCCTGTCTCGGCTTCGAGTACGGCTACTCGCACGAGGGCCCGGAGACGCTCGTGCTCTGGGAGGCGCAGTTCGGCGACTTCGTCAACTCGGCTCAGGTCATCATCGACCAGTTCATCGCCTCGGGGCTGGCCAAGTGGGGCCAGACGACGCGGCTCACGCTCCTGCTTCCACACGGGTACGAGGGCTCCGGCCCCGAGCACTCATCGGCGCGGCTCGAGCGCTTCCTCCAGGTCGCCGCCGAGGGCAACCTCCGGGTGGCCAACCCCACCACTCCAGCGCAGTACTTCCACCTGCTGCGCCGCCAGGCGCGCATCGCCAAGCAGCGCCCGCTGGTGATGATGACGCCGAAGAGCCTGCTGCGGCTGCCGCAGGCCACGAACCGGATCGAGCACCTCTCCGACACCCAGTTCTACCCCGTGCTCGCCGAGCCACGAGTCGACGACGAGCGGATCACCCGGCTCGTGCTGTGCACGGGAAAGATCTACTACGACCTCGTCGGGCACCCCGAGCGGGCGAGCCGGCCCGAGGTGGCGGTCGGCCGCGTCGAGCTCCTCTACCCGTTCCCCCAGGCGCAGATCCTCGAGCTCGTCAAGCGCTACCCGAACCTGCGCGAGGTCGCCTGGGTGCAGGAGGAGCCGCGCAACATGGGTGCTCGAGCGTTCATGTCGCCGCGCCTCATGCAGATCCTCCCCGAGCCCCTCTCCTTCGGGTACATCGGCCGCCCCGAGCGCGCCAGTCCGGGCGAGGGCTACCCGGCCGCCCATGTGCAGGAGCAGAACCGGATCATCTGCACCGCGCTCGATCTCGAGCGGCCGGTGGCGATGTACCCGGCCAAGCTCCCGGGCGAGCGGTAGGCACGCGGGGCGGCGCACCCGTCAGGCCCCGTCGCACCTTCCTGCGCCGATGTGGCTCCAGCGCGAGCTCCGCTTCGCTTCGCGGGCGCGCGGTCTGCACCTCGTCACGGACGAGGTGCTCGACTCGCTGCCCGAACTTCACGATGTCGGCGTCGGGTTACTGCATCTCCTGATCCAGCACACCTCCGCGGCGCTCGCCCTGAACGAGAACGCGAGCCCCGCCGTGCGGCGAGATCTCTCGACCTGGCTCGATACCGCCGTGCCCGAGGACGCGCCCTACTGGACGCACACGCTGGAAGGCGCGGACGACATGCCCGCCCACGTGAAGGCCTCGCTCCTCGGGCCGTCACTCACGCTGCCGATCGCGCACGGCAGCCTCGCGCTGGGCACGTGGCAGGGCATCTACCTCTGTGAGCATCGCGACGACAGCGGGCCCCGCCGCGTGATGGCGACGCTGCACGGGGAGTAGGACGCGACGAACGGCGCGGGGTTCTACCGCAGAAGGGCGAAGCCGTCCAGATCGGCGCGGCCGCCGAGGACGGTTATGACCACTCGGTGGCGCGCCCTGGGGTTCAGACGGTCGCGGGTGTAGACGTACCTGCGCGCGCCGGTCCCGCGCGAGGGGCTCAGGCGGACCACGCGACAACTCGAGCCCCGGGCGCCGGGATCGAGGCAGATCCGCACGCTCCCGAGGCCTCGGCGCAGCGGCATGACGACGGCGAGATCGCGGGCCCCGAAGCGGAACGTGGCGCTGTCACCGCGCCGGGTCGCGTAGCGCACCGCCCCCCTCGAGGCGCTCCGCTGCCGGCTCCGGCGCCACGTGCCGCGGAAGGACGCCGAGGACTCCTGGTAGGCGGCGGCCCTGAAGCCCGGACCGACCGCCCAGCCGCTCGCGTTGCCCGCGGCGTCGTGGGCTCGGACCTGGAACTGGTAGACGTGCCCGTTGCGGAGCGCGAGCGTGCGTGAGCGCAGCGAGGTGCCCGTGGCGACGGCTATCCACGGGCCGGAGTCCACGCGCTTCTGGAGGTCGTAGCGCACGCCGATCGACGCACGCGCCGGATCCCCCGAGAAGACCACCGTCGAGGGAATCAGCCCCGAGCCGAGCGTCGCGCCGGTCGCGAGCGCCTCGGCGGGGGAGGTCACCGGCGGCGCCGGCGGGCGCACGAGGTAGCCGTAGTAGCGACCCGTCGGCTCGGGGCGAAGGGGATCGCCGGCGAAGCCGTCGCCCGGGCTGGCGTTCGTGTGAGCGGCGGCCTCCGCACGGACGATCTGGATGATCGCCGCCGGGCTGTGGCCGGCGCACGCGCCGGCACGGCCGCCCTCGTTCAGGCACAGGGCGACAGCTCCCGCCGCGTGCGGAGTGGCCTGGCTCGTGCCCGACATGATCGTCGTGCCGCCGCCGTTGCGCGTTGAGCGGATGCAGCTTCCGGGAGCCGCGATGGTGTGGGCGATGTCGGCCGGCCGGGTGGCGAAGTCCGAGAAGCTGGTCGGGGTGTCGTCGCTCTGGCTCGAGTCGCAACCCGGTCCGCCCGCGCCGCCGGGCCGCCCGTCGCTGTCGGCCATCGCCGTGACGGTGAGCACCTCGGGGTAGGCGGCGGGCGTATCGGGGCCGTTCAGGAGCGAGCCGCCAAGATCGCGCGAGTCGTTGCCGGCGGCGGCCACCGGCGTGACACCGGCGCCGGTCAGCCGGCAGATCGCCGCGTGGAGCGGGTCGTGCGAGCTCATGCCGCAGTTGTTGTCGCTCACGCCCTCTCCGCCGAGGCTCAGGTTAACCACGCCGATGTGCAGAGCGCGCGCGTGGCTGATCACCCAGTCCAGGCCGCAGATGATCTGCGAGTCCGCGCCGGCCCCGGTCTTGTCGAGCACCTTCACCGCGTAGAGCTTCGTGTCGGGCGCGACTCCGACGACGCCCTCGCCGTCGTTGCGCGCGCCGATCGTGCCGGCCACGTGGGTGCCGTGGCCCTCGTCGTCCTGCGGCGCTGCGCCGGGCGTGACGCAGTTGGTCCCCGCCGCCGTGTTCAGGTCGCGCTGGCCGAGGTCGATGCCCGTGTCGAGGACCGCCACCGCCGCCCCGCTCGGCTCGCGTGCCGTGGCGGAGGTCGCCGCGCCGATGCGAAGGACCCCGGTCGGCGCGGAGTCGCCGTGGGCCAGGGAGATCGCCGTCGCGCGCCGGATGCGGTCGGGCGCCACGAAGGCCACCGCGGGATCGGCGCGCAGGCGGCCGACCTGGACGGGAGACAGCGTCGCCGCGAAGCCCTTGACCGTGCGACGGTAGCGCAGGCGGGCGCGGAATCCGTCCGCTTGCTGGCGGCGGTCGGTCGCGGCGTCGGCGCTGCCGACCGAGCCGTTATAGACGACGATGTAGCGGTCGGGGATCACTGCGCCGGCGCGCGGGACCCGAGGGTGGTGCGCGGCTCCGGCGGAGGACGCGAGCACCGTGAGCACGAACACGGCTAGCGCCAGCACCGAAAAGAAGACCCTGCGCATCCGACGAGAGTGCCCGCAGAAGATTAATCTCTTGCTAAGCGCCGTTCAGCGCCGCTTCCAGACCGGTGCGCGCTTCTCGGCGAACGCCTGGGCGCCCTCGCGCGCGTCTTCGGAGACGAAGACGGGCCCGGCGATCTCTCCCTGGCGCGACCAGAACTCCTCCTCCGACCAGTCGGCCGACTCGACCAGGATGCGCTTGGTGGCGTCGAGCGCCAGCGGTCCGTTCGCGGCTATCTGCTCGGCGAGCGCGCGCGCCTCCTCGACGGCCTCGCCCTGCTCGGCGAGCCGGTTGATGAGGCCGAGCTCGGCGGCACGCTCGGCGCGCATGGGCTCGCCGGTCAGCGCGAGCTCCATCGCCAGGTGGTAGGGGAGTCGACCGGGCAGGCGCAGCAGCGCGCCGCCGGCGGCCACCAGGGAGCGCTTGACCTCCGGGATGCCGAGCCTCGCGCCGCGCGCCGCGACGATCAGGTCGCAGGCGAGGGCGATCTCGAAGCCCCCCGCGACCGCGAAGCCCTCGATGGCGGCGATGAGCGGCTTGCGGGGCGGCTGCTGGGCGATCCCCGCGAAGCCGCGGCCGTCGACATACGGGCTCTCGCCGCGGACGAACGCCTTCAGGTCCATGCCCGCGCAGAAGCCGCCCCCCGCACCGGTGAGCACGCCGACCTGCAGCTCCGGGGTCGCGTCGAGCTCGTCGAGGGCGAGCGCGAGGCCGTGGGCCACGGCGGAGTTCACCGCGTTGCGCGCCTCGGGCCGGTTGAGCGTGATGATGAGCACCGCGTCGCGTCGCTCGCTGAGCACGGCGGTCTGGTCGTCGTCGGACATGGTGGTGAGCCTACTCAGGCGAACAGCGTCAGCGCCGGCTCGCGCTCTCCGCGCAGCACTCCGAGGTCGACCTCCACCCAGCCGAGTCCGCGAGCCTCGGCGAGCACGCGCGCCTGGGGCTTGACGCACTCGGCGGCGAGCACGCCGCGGCAGGAAGCGAGCGCGGGATCGAGGCGCAGGCGCCCGAGGTAGCGGGAGAGCTGCTCGACGGCGTCGATGGTGCCGATGCGCTTGATCTCCACCGCGATCCAGGCGTCCTCGGCGTCGCGGCACATGAGGTCGACCGGGCCGATGTCGGTCGGCCACTCCCGGCGCACGAGGCGAAAGCCCTCGCCGCACCACTCCGGCGCGGCGGCCAGCGCCTCCTGCAGGTGCGCCTCCACGCCGTCCTTCTCGAGCGCGGCCGCCTCACCCATGTCGTGGACGACGTCGGAGAGCACCTCGGCGACCTCGATCTCGAGGCGGTCCTCGCTCGCACCGGCCCGCTTTCGCACGACGATCCGCCGCGGCGGATCGCCCGCCTCCTCGATCACCGTCGGCGGGGTCATCCAGTTCTGGGGCTTGAACCCGCCTGTGTCCGCGTGGACCATCACCGAGCCGTCGTCCTTGACCATGACGAGCCGGAGCGCCTCGGGGAGGAGCGCGTTCAGGCGACCGGAGTAGCGGACCTCGCAGCGGGCGACGATCAGGCGCATCGGCGGCGCACCGTAGCGTCGCCGCCGGACCGCCTTTCCGGCCGTCTCCTACGCCGCAGCGCTCGCGTCGGGCAGCGCCCGCGGCTCGGTGGCGAGCACCCGCTCGCGCAGGTCGCGCACCTCGGCATCGTCGCCGAGGGCGAGCGCGCGCTCGCAGGCCGCCAGGCAGTCGCTCGCGCGGTCGGTGCGGGCGAGGGCGTGCGCGTAGCGCGACCACGCGGTCGCATCCTCGGGGGAGAGCTTGGTCGCGGCCTCGCAGGCCGAGAGCTCTCCACCCAGGTCGCCCGCGAGCTGGAAGGCGAGCGCGAGGTCGAGCAGGCCCTCGAGCGAGGCGCCAATGAGCCGCGCGCGCTCGAGCGCCGCCAGCGCTCCGGCGCGGTCTCCCCGGCGGAGCTTCAACCTTCCCACCCGCTCCCAGGCGGCGGCCTCGCCGGGCTCGCGCTCCGCGGTGCGCTCGGCGGAGTCGAGCGCCTGCGAGAACGAGCCCATGTCCTCGTATATCCGCGCCGCGAACCGGTGGGGCGCGGGCCGCTCGCCCTCCCACCGGGTCCAGTCCCGAACCGCGCGCGCGGCGGCGGCGAGGTTGCCGCTCTGCCACAGTGCGACGGTGAGCAGGCGGAGCACCACGGGGTTCTCGGGCTGGGCGTCGCGCGCGTAGATGAGTCGCTTGGCCGCGATCGCCGGCTCGCCCTCGGCCAGCGCGTGCTGGGCGGCGGTGAGGAAGCGCTGGACGCGCTCACCGGCGGGGTCGGGCTTCGAGAAGTCGACGAACTGGAGGGAGCCGGCGGGAACGGTGCGCACGCCCACCGCGAACCGGATGCGAGCCCACTGCTGCACGTCGTCGCCCTCGCCCGAGAAGTAGATGCCGGTGACGCTGCCCACGCCCCACTCGGGGTAGGAGAGGCAGCGCGCGTAGCGGTGGACCACGGAGTGGTCGGGCATGCGGGTGCCGAAGGGGTCGTGCTCGGCGCGCTCGGCGGCATGGGCGCGCGCGTGCTGCTCGGCCTCGTAGGCGCGCCGGCCCTCCTCCTCGCGAGCCCGGCGCGCCGCGGCGGCCGAGACCTTGACGGCGTTGCGTGAGACGCTCCCTCCGCGCGAGGTCTCGGCGAGACGCTCGAGCTCGTCGGCGGCCTCGTTGATGGCCTGCAGGTGACGCTCGTGCTCGTGGCGGCGGCCGGGCGGGGCGATGTCGGGGTGCCAGCGCTTGGCCATGCGCCGGCGCGCGAGCTGTACCGCCCGCTGGTCGAAGGGCGGCTCCAGCTCCAGCAGGAGGAGCGACTGCTCGAGATCCAGCACCCGGGCCATGACCTGCTCACGGTAGCGAGGTTTCTAGGACGCGTCCGGGTGCGGCCGCGCGGCGAACCGCAGCGCGAAGAAGTCGAGCATGTAGGGCAGCGATCCGCTCAAGTCGAGGTCGGGCTCGCGGAGGTCGAGCTCGTAGCGGTCGAGCAGCTGAGCGAGAACAGCCTTGCCCAGCAGGAGGACCAGCGCGCCGCCGGGGCAGTTCTGGCTGCCGTTGCTCAGGTGGTTGTACCGGTAGTCGTGCGCGCCGTCGGCCCACCGGTCGGGTCGGAAGTCGTCGGCATCGGGGACGTCGATCGTGTTGCGGTGGTTGAAGACGTTGAGCATGAGGATCTGGGTGCCTTCGTCGACCTTCTCCCCGACGATGGTCACGTCTTCGGTCGTCTCGCGGGCGAGCAGCGGCGTGGTGGGCCACAGGCGCATCGCCTCCTGCAGGCACCCCTCGAGGTACTCGAGACCGTCGATCGCCTCGGGTGAGGACGGGTCGGCGTCGCCGAGCTCCTCGCGCACCTTCAGCTCGACGCCTTCGTCGGAGCCGATGACGGCGAGCGCCCGCGCGACGTTCATCGCCAGCGTGTCGCGGGTGGCGAACAGCCAGTGCGGGATCTGGTTGACGACGCGCGTGAGGTCACTCTGCGGCGCGTCGGCGAAGCGCGAGACGAGGCTGCCCTCCTCCGCTTCGCGCACGTAGCGCTCGAGCCGGCCCTGCATCTCGAACAGCTCGTCGTCGGAGCCCGTGGCCACGAGGCGGTTGCCCTCGTGCATGCGCTTCTCGAGGAGCCGCGTGACGTGCTGATCGCCGCGGGCCCGGTCGCCGAGCACGACGCGAAGGGTGATGTGGTCGAAGAGCTCCTCGATCTGGGGCCAGCCAAGGTCGCCGCTGATGTGCAGCCGCTCGGCCTCGTCGGCCACCACCGCGAGGAAGCGCCCGGCAAGGGGATGCAGGCGCTCGGACGTCGCGAGGACCGTCTCGGTGAACTTGCGCCGGTCCTCCCACTTCTCCCCGCGCGAGAGCGTCAGGGCGTCGGGGCTGAAGTGGGTCATGCCCTTGCCCTTGGCCCCGGAGCCTGAGTCGTACTCGTAGGCGGAGCGGTCGAGCACCTGGCGGATGGCGCTCGGACCCCAGAGCACGACGAGCCGGCCGCCGAGCAGGCGAACGCCCTCGCCGGGATGGCGCTTGCGGATCGCGCTGAGCAGCTCGACGGCGCGTCGGTCGGAGTCGAGCGAGGTCAGCAGCTTCACGGCCCGCTTACGCGGGGCGAACAGACCGCGTACGAGGCTCGGCACGACGCCCGTCGCGATGACGCCGAGGCTCTCGCCCAGCGACGCCTCCGGAAGGCCCTGCCCCTCGGGCGGCGCCGACCCGTTCGTCGACGGTGCGGTGGACTGAGAGCTCGTGGCGCTCATGCGTCCACGGCCGCGAGCGCCTTCTTGGCGCCGCCGACGCGACGCGTGAAGCGGCTCTTCGGCGGCCCGCCCACCTTGTGCCACGGCAGGAACGCGTTGGGCATCCCCCCGAGCGAAGGCTCGAGCTCCGGATGGTGGCGCAAGAGCACGTCCGTCATCTTCGTCTTGTTCACCCAGTCGAGGCCGGTCTGCGTGTAGACCTCGGGAGTGAAGTCGGTGGTGAAGAACCTGTCGCTCTTCAGCCGACGCGAGGCCATGAGGATGAAGACGCGGAACGCCGTGTCGGAGAACCCGAAGCCAGGAGGCAGCGGCTCGGCGTACATACCGATCTGCAGGTCGACCTTGTCGATGTCGTTGTCGTAGACGCGCCGCAGCTGCTCGGCCCACTCCTTGTTGTTCGTGAGCTCGTCGAAGGAGCGCACGCGCAGCATCCGCATCTCCTCGCGGAAGTCGTTGTAGCGCGGCACTCCGCGCTCGCGATCGCGCAGGACGTCGAGCGTGGCGAGATCCATGTGCTCGCCGTCGATGCGCACGTGATCCTGGAGCGCCCGGGGATAGTTGTGCAGCGTGATCGCCCCCGGGTGCTGGACGCCCAGGGAGTAGAGGAGGTCCGGCATCGCGTAGCCGTCCATGAACCGCCGCGTGTTCGAGCCCTGGAGCTGGTTGAACTCGCTGTGACCCAGGAGGCTCCCCGTCTGGTGGCCGAAGACGTCCCAGTCGTCGCGGATCAGCGGGTGCATCCGGTAGACCGACACGAACTCCTCGGTGATCTGGAAGCGCGCGTCGTGGTGCTCCTGCGGCGAGCCCATGATGCCGCTGAAGATCTCGGAGTCGCCGAGGCGCCCGAACCGGTCCTTGATCTTCTGGCCGAGCACCCCCGAGTAGTTGGTGTTCATCGCCAGCCACAGGGCGGGCGTGTTCACGATGCCGGGCGTCCACTCGACCGTGTGGATCTTCGCCATCAGCGCCGCGTTGATGAGCCACGCCGTGTCGAAGAGGCGCTGATCGTCCCAGCGTTGGTTCTCCTTCTTCAGCACGTCGCAGATCGCGTTGTGCTCCTTGACGAACAGCGTGTGCAGGCACGAGATGCCGAACCACCAGTTCTCGTTGAAGCCGGCGGCGTCGATGCCGGGCTCCTCCTCGTCGGCGAACAGGCGCCCGTCGCCCGCGATCTTGAGCTTGCCGTCGGTCTTGGTGCGCAGCTTCATCTGCTTCTCGACGCTCGAGCCGTAGAGCTGAGAAGCGTCCCACCAGTGCGTCTCGGTGTTGCCGTAGTCGACCGGTCCCCGACCGGTGCCGGTACCCTCGCCGCGACCGGCGTCGGAGGGGACCGTGCGGCGGACGTGCATCGGGTGATCGGGCCACGGATCGTCGTCGGCGATCGGCACGTCCATCGACTCCTCGGCCTTGCCGCGCCCGTGAAAGAACCAGTTGTGGTTCTCGAACTGGATCCAGGCGGCGGCCAGCGAGTTGAGGTTCGTGGCGGGGATGAACTTCTCCCGCGTCATGAGCTCGAGCGAGACCTCGCGCGGGTTCGGGTCGAAGAGGCGCGGTGGCTTCTCGGGCCGGATGCGCTTGGGGTCGATGTTCCGCGTGAAGGAGGTGTTGACCGAGCCCATCTCCGGGTCGTTCAGGTCGTTCCACTTGCCGTCGGGCCGGCGCGCGTGCCGCGCCTCCTCGGGAGGCTGCCCGTTAGGCTCGGTGCGGATCTTCTCCGTGGTGTCGTGGAGGTTCCAGTCGCGCAGGTCGAGCCGCAGGGACAGAAGGTTCAGCGCCTGGAACGGATGGGGCACCAGCCACCACTGCCGCTTCTGGTTGACGCGGCTGAAGACTGCGTGCAGTGCCCGGGCGGGCAGCGGCCTGCTCACTATGACCAGCTCCTCGTTATGGGGCGACGCTCCTCGGATCGCCCGGCACGGCGGAGCGTATACCTGCCTGCGCGCGGCGTGCAAGTAGGCTGGCCGCGGGCCCTGAGCCCGACCGCTTCACACCCGATCCGCCGGAGGCAAAGCCATGGCTGTCAGCGCACCATCTGCCGTCAGAGAGCCGACCGGCTCGGACCGTGTCACCACCCCGAGGCTCGACGCGCTGACCCGACGCGTGCTCACGGGCGAGGGGGAGCGCGAGACCATGGAGATCCACCGCCCGGCGACAGGCGACCTGCTGGCCACCGTCCCGCGCTGCACTCCGGATGACGTCACGGCGGCGGTGGCGCGCGCGCGGGAAGCTCAGCAGCAGTGGAAGGAGACGTCTTTCGGTGAGCGCCGCCTGATCCTCCTCGCGTTCCACGATCTCGTCCTCGATCGTCGCGACGAGCTCCTCGACCTCCTGCAGCTCGAGTCCGGCAAGGCGCGACGCCATGCGTTCGAGGAGATCCTCGACGTCGCGATCGTGGCCCGCTACTACGCGCGCACGCTCGAGCGCCACCTGCGCACCGAGCGACGGCGTGGGGTCATCCCCCTGCTCACGGCGACGTGGGAGCACCACCATCCCGTCGGAGTGGTGGGCGTCATCGCCCCGTGGAACTACCCGCTGACGCTCAGCGTCAGCGACTCCGTTCCCGCCCTGGCGGCCGGCAACGGCGTGGTGGTCAAGGCCGATAGCCAGACGCCGTTCAGCGCGCTGTGGGGCGCGGCGGCGCTCGAGGAGGCCGGCCTCCCGCGAGGCCTGATGCAGGTGGTCACGGGGTCCGGCTCCGAGCTCGGGCCCAAGCTGATCGACCAGGTGGACTACATCATGTTCACCGGGAGCACCGAGGTCGGGAGGACGGTGGCCGCGCAGGCGGCCGAGCGGCTCATTCCCAGCTCCATGGAGCTGGGCGGCAAGAATGCGATGCTCGTCCTCGAAGACGCGAACCTCGACCGTGCCGTCGAGGGTGCCGAGCGCGCGCTCTACTCGAATGCGGGACAACTCTGCATCTCGATCGAGCGGCTGTACGTCCACGAGCGGATCGCCGAGGCGTTCACCGAGCGGCTAGTGCGGCGGGTCTCGCGCATGAAGCTCGGCGCGGGCCTGGGCTTCGACGACGACATGGGCTCGCTCATCTCGCAGGACCAGCTGGAGACGGTGACCAAGTACGTCGACGACGCGGTCTCGAAGGGCGCGACCGTGCTCGCCGGGGGCCGTCCGCGCCCGGACGTCGGACCGTACTTCTACGAGCCGACTCTGCTCGCCGACGTGACGGAGGTGATGTCGCTGTTCGCGTCCGAGACCTTCGGACCGGTGGCGGCCATCTCGCGATTCGCGTCCGAGGACGAGGCGGTGGAGCGCGCGAACGCGAGCCGGTTCGGCTTGAACTTCAGCATCTGGACGCGCGACACCGACCGTGGCCGCCGCCTCGCCACACGCCTGCAGGCGGGCACGGTGAACGTCAACGAGGGATTCATCGCGTCCTGGGCATCGGTCGACGCGCCCATGGGCGGGATGAAGGACTCCGGCCTGGGACGGCGCCACGGCGCGATCGGCATCCGGAAGTACACCGACGAGCAGACGATCGCTGTGCAGCGGCTCATGCCGATAGCCCCGCCGCGCGGCGTGGGGCAGAGGGCGTACAGCCTCGCCATGACGGCGGGGCTGCGATTGCTGCGCCGGATTCCCGGGATCCGCTGAGCACGCGAGCCGAGCCCGGTCGGCCGGGCGGCACGGCTCTATCCTCAGCCGCCGTGTCCTCCCAGTACATCTTCACGATGCACCGCCTCTCGCGGTCCTTTCCGCCCGACCGCAAGGTGCTCGAGGATGTCTCCCTTTCGTTCTACCCGGGGGCGAAGATCGGGGTGCTCGGCTACAACGGCTCGGGCAAGTCGACCGTCCTGCGGATCATGGCCGGCCGTGACCAGGACTACCGAGGGCAGGCCCAGCTCGCCCCGAACGCCACCGTCGGGCTGCTCGAGCAGGAGCCCGAGCTCGACGAGGCCAAGGACGTGCGAGGCAACGTGGAGGACGGCGTGGCCGAGCTGCGTGGCCTCCTCGACCGCTTCAACGAGCTCTCCATGAACTACTCGGAGAAGACCGCCGACGAGTTCGCGCGCCTGCAGGAGGAGATCGACGCCGCCGACGCCTGGAACCTCGACACCATGCTCGACACGGCGATGGACGCGCTGCGCCTGCCCCCCGCCGAGGCGCCGGTCACCAACCTCTCCGGCGGAGAGCGGCGCCGCGTCGCCCTCTGCCGCCTGCTCCTGGCCCAGCCCGACCTGCTCCTGCTCGACGAGCCCACCAACCACCTCGACGCCGAGTCGGTCGGCTGGCTCGAACGTCACCTGCACGACTACGCGGGCACGGTCGTCGCCGTCACCCACGATCGCTACTTCCTCGACAACGTCGCCGGGTGGATCCTCGAGCTCGACCGCGCCCGCGGCATCCCCTACGAGGGCAACTACTCCGGCTGGCTCGAGCAGAAGCAGAAGCGCCTGGCGCAGGAGGAGCGCCAGGACTCGGCCCGCAAGCGCACCCTCGCGCGCGAGCTCGAGTGGGTGCGCATGAACGCGAGCGCCCGCCGCGCCAAGCCCAAGGCGCGACTGAACGCGTACGAGTCGCTGCTCGCCGAGGAGCGCAACGCGAAGCTCGATCAGGTGCAGATCCACATCCCTCCCGGCCCCCGGCTGGGCGAGGTGGTGGTCGAGGCCGACGGCGTGCGCAAGGCCTTCGGCGAGAAGCTCCTGATCGACGAGCTCTCCTTCAAGCTGCCGCGCGGCGGCATCGTCGGCGTGATCGGCCCCAACGGAGCGGGCAAGACCACGCTCTTCCGGATGATCACCGGTCAGGAGGAGCCCGACGCCGGCACGCTCCGCGTCGGCGAGACCGTGCAGCTCGCCTACGTCGACCAGAGCCGCGACGCGCTCGACGCCGAGAAGACGGTGTGGGAGGAGATCTCCGGCGGCGCGGACCAGATCCAGGTCGGGGAGCGGAAGATGAACTCACGCGCCTACGTGAGCGGCTTCAACTTCAAGGGCACCGACCAGCAGACCAGGGTGGGGAAGCTCTCGGGCGGTGAGCGCAACCGCGTGCACCTGGCCAAGCTCCTGCGCGAAGGCGGCAACGTGCTTCTGCTCGACGAGCCCACCAACGACCTCGACGTGGACACCCTGCGCGCGCTCGAGGAGGGGCTGCTCGCCTTCCCCGGCTGCGCGGTGGTGATCTCCCACGATCGCTGGTTCCTCGACCGTATCGCCACTCACGTGCTCGCCTTCGAGGGCGACTCGCAGGTCCGGTGGTTCGAGGGCAACTTCGAGGCCTACGAAGCGGCCCGCCGCGAGCGCCTGGGCGCCGAGGCCGACCGCCCGCACCGGATCTCCTACAAGAAGCTCGTGCGCGCCTAACCGATGGCGGTCAAGGTCCACGTCCGCCACTACACCGACCCGGGGTGCCCGTTCGGCTTCTCCGCGGAGCCCGAGCGCTTGAAGCTGCGCTGGCTCTTCGGTGACCAGCTCGAGTGGGAGACCCGGATGATCGTGCTCGCCGAGAGCCCGAGCGAGTACGAGGAGAAGGGCTTCACCCCGGCCAAGCAATCGGCCTCCCTGCGCAAGCTCCAGCGGGCGCACGGCATGCCGATCGACTCCTCCGAGCGCCCGCGCATGGCGGCCACCGAGCCTGCCTGCCGCGCGGTCGTCGCCACCCGGCTGCACGAGCCATCGCAAGAAGAGCCGCTCCTGCGCCGCCTGCGGGTGCGGACAATGGACGGCGAGCTGCTCGATGATCCCGAGACCGTCGACGGCGCTGCCGCCGACATCTCGATCGACGCCGCAGAGCTGCGCGGTTGGATGGTCGAGGATGCCGTGAAGGCTGAGCTTCAGGAGGGCATGCGCGTCTCACGGCTCCCGATCGAGGCCGCACGGGCGCTCGACCACAAGCTGGCCGACGCCGAGGCCGGCCGGCGTTACACGTGCCCGACCTACGAGTTCTCAATCGCGGGCGAGGACGACGCTGTGGTGGTCGTGCCCGGCTTTCAGCCCTTCGCCGCCTACGACGTGACGCTGGCCAACCTGGCGCCCGAGCTGGAGCGGCGCCCGGCTCCCCAGTCGGTGGAGGAAGTGCTCGAGTGGGCTGAATGCCCGCTCGCCACCGCGGAGGTCGCGGCGCTTGCCGGGCTCGACCTCGACGAGGCTCGCTCGGAGCTGGCCCGGGTCGCCGAGGAGCAGCCCGCCGGAGCCGACGGATACTGGACGCTCCCGTAGACTCGCCGCCCATGGCGAACGCTCCGTCTCCCATCCTCATCACGGGCTGCTCTACCGGTATCGGGCGGGCCACCGCGGAGCGCCTCGCCGGCGCCGGCCACACCGTCTACGCGACCGCGAGGCGCCTGGAGTCGATCGCCGACCTGGAGGCGAAGGGCTGCCGGCTCCTCGCGCTCGACGTCACCGACGAGGACTCGATGACCGCCGCGGTACATGCCGTCGAAGAGGCCGAAGGCGCGGTCGGGGCGCTGGTCAACAACGCGGGCTACAGCCAGAGCGGGGCCATCGAGGAAGTCCCGATCGACGAGGTGCGCCGCCAGTTCGAGACGAACGTCTTCGGCTCGGTCCGGATGACCCAGCTCGTGCTTCCGGGCATGCGCCGCGAGCGGCGGGGGCGCATCGTCAACGTCGGCTCCATGGGCGGCAAGCTCACGTTCCCGGGCGGCGGCTTCTACCACTCGACGAAGTACGCGATCGAGGCGCTGAGCGACGCGCTGCGCTTCGAGGTGGCGGGCTTCGGCATCCAGGTCGCGCTGATCGAACCGGGACTCATCCGCACCCAGTTCGCCGAGACCTCCGTCGGCAGCGTGGATTCAGGCGCGGACGGCGCCTACGCCAAGTTCAACCGAGCTGTCGCCGCGGTCACCACCGGTGCCTACGAGAGCCCGATGGTCAAGCTCATCGGGGGCGGCCCCGACTCGGTGGCCAAGGCGATCGAGCGCGCTCTCACTTCGGCGCGGCCGAGGCCCCGATACCCGGTGACTCCGTCGGCCCGGATCGTCATGACCCAGCGGCGGCTCACGCCCGACCGGCTGTGGGACGCGATGATGCGGGCGCAGTTCCCCGTTCCGGGTCGGGAGGGAGGCTGATGTCGTCGGCTCGCGGCCGCCGATTCGCGGTCTGCCTAACCGCGCTCTCCCTCCTCGCCGGCTGCGGCTCGAGCGGCACGAGCGCGAAGGACTTCGCCAAGCAGGGCAACACCATCTGCACCGACGCGAGGGCCAAGGCACGAGCCATCCCACCGGCCAAGGACTTCCCCGGGCTCGTACGCCAGTCGCAAGCCACCCTGGTCATCCTCCAGGACGGCGTGAGCCGCCTGCACAAGCTGAAGCCGCCCGCCGAGAAGAAGGCCGACTTCGACCACTACCTCCGGCTCGCCGACCAGCAGGTCGCGCTCGCTCGTCAGCTACCGACCGCCGCCAGGGCCAAGGACGTCTCGCGGATCCAGCAGCTCTCGAGCCAGGGACGGGCCCAGCAGACGGAGATCCGCCCGCTCTTCGGGCGGCTCGGCTTCACCGAGTGCGGCAAGGCAGGCTAGCGAGAGCCGTCTCGAGGAGCGGCCGCAGGGCCGTCGCGTCGCGCGCCACGCCGTCGGCGGCGGCGAGCTCCGCCTCGGAGAAGCGCCCCGTGGCCACCGCGAGGCAGCGCACCCCGTCCGCCCGCGCGCAGGCGATGTCGCGCGGTGTGTCGCCGATGACTACCGTGCGCTCCCGCGGATGGGAGACCCCGTCGCGACCCCCGCGGCGCCGGGCGATGGCCGGAAGCCCGGCGCGATCCTCCCCGTCCGAGCCGAAGGCGCCCTGGCCGCGCGCGAAGAACCGGCCGAGGCCGGCGCGCGCGAGCTTAAGCCGCGCCACGGGCTCGAAGTTGCCGGTGAGCAGGGCGAGGCGGACCTCCTCGTTGCGGGCGGCGAGCTCGGCCAGGAGAGCTGTCATCCCGGGCGCCACGGCCGCCGAGAGGTCCTCCGGGCAGAGCTCCGCGTAGGCGCGGCAGGCGGCCTCGCGGACGGCCGCCCCGCCCGCGTCGATCCGTTCCGCGCTCACTCCGTGGGCGAGCAGGATCGCCCGCGCGATCTCTCCGTCGGTGCGCCCCGACGGGTCGATGGCCCGGATGGCGCCCGGGTCGCGCACGCCGTGGACCTCGCCCAGCGCGGCGTACAGGGCGTCGCGGTGGGCATCGCTCGCGCGCAGGAGCAGGGTCCCGTCGATGTCGAAGAGCAGCAGCACGCCGCGCCCGCGTCCGCTCAGCGCAGGTAGGAGGCGCCCGGCTCGAGCCGCCGGGCGAAGGCGGCGATGAGGCGCGCGCAGTGCTCGACGTCGTCGAGCTGCACCATCTCCACCGGCGAGTGCATGTAGCGCAGGGGGACCGAGACCACGGCGGTGGGAACGCCCGACCGGGTGAGGTGGACCGCGTCGGCGTCTGTGCCCGTGTAGCGCGCGGAGGACGCAAGCGTGTACGGGATGCCCTCAGCCTCCGCCGCCTCGACGAGGCCGTCGACCAGGCGCGGGTGCAGCGTCGAGCCCCGGGAGATGACGGGACCGCTGCCGAAGGGATGCTCCCCGAGCTCGTCGGAGTCGACGCCGGGCTGGTCGGTGGCGAAGGTCACGTCGACGACGATGGCCAGGTCGGGCCGCAGGGAGTACGTCGTGGTGCGGGCGCCGGCGAAGGTGATCTCCTCCTGCGCGGCGGCCACCGCGGCGACGTCGCCCGGCGCGCCACCCGCCTCGGCGACGAGCCGCGCCGCCTCGTAGGCGACGAAGCAGCCGAGGCGGTTGTCCATCGAGCGGGAGACGACCCGGCGCCCGACGAGCTCGAGCGGCTCGCCGGCGATGACGCCGACGTCGCCCACCCGGACGAGGGAACGCGCCTCCGCAGCGTCGGCGGCGCCAATGTCGACGTGGAGCTCCTTGAGCTCGGGGACCCGCTTGCGGTCCTCCTCCTTGAGCAGGTGGATCGGCTTCTTGCCCACCACGCCGGGCACGGGTCCGCCGCGGCCGGCGAAGACCACGCGCTGGCCGACGAGGATCGTCGGGTCCCACCCGCCTACGCCCATGAAGCGCACGTAGCCCTTCTCGTCGATGTGCGAGACCATGATCCCGATTTCGTCGATGTGCCCGAGCACCGCGAGCAGAGGCCCATCTCCGGTGCCCTTCACGCGCGCGACCGAGGAGCCGACGGTGTCGTGCGTGACCTCGGCGAACGCCTCGGCGGCCTCGCGCCACACCGCCGCCGCCGAGGCCTCGTAGCCCGAGGGACCGGGCGCGGTGAGGAGCTGGCGCAGTACTTGAGGGGTGCTCACGCGCCGCGAGGGTAGCGGCTCGCTACTTCTCCGCCAGGAGCTGGCGCAGCACGAACTGCAGGATCCCGCCGTGGCGGAAGTAGTCCTGCTCCTTGGGCGTGTCGATGCGGACCCGCATCTGGAACTCCTGCTCGCCCGCCTTGACGCTCACCTCGCGCGGGACGCCGTCCTCCGCGCCCGCGAGCCCCAGGATGGAGAACTCCTCCTCCCCGTTCAGCCCGAGCGACTCCACGGAGTCGCCGTCGGAGAACTGCAGCGGCAGGACGCCCATCCCCACCAGGTTCGAGCGGTGGATGCGCTCGAAGCTCTGCGCGAGCACCGCCTTGACGCCGAGCAGGTTCGTGCCCTTCGCCGCCCAGTCGCGCGACGAGCCCGAGCCGTACTCCTTGCCCGCCAGCACCACGAGCGGCGTGCCCTCCTCGGCATACTTCATCGCCGCGTCGTAGATCGACATCTCCTCGCCGCCGGGCTGCATGCGTGTCACTCCGCCCTCGGTGCCCTCGGCGAGCAGGTTGCGCAGGCGGATGTTGGCGAACGTGCCGCGGAGCATCACCTCGTGGTTGCCGCGCCGCGAGCCGTAGGAGTTGAAGTCCTTGGGCTTGACGCCATGCTCCTGCAGGTAGGCGCCGGCCGGGCTGTCCTTCTTGATCGCGCCGGCCGGGGAGATGTGGTCGGTGGTCACCGAGTCGCCGAGGAGGGCGAGCACACGCGCCCCCTCGATGTCCTGGAGGGGCTCCGGCTCCGTGGGCATGTCGGTGAAGTACGGCGGGTGGCGCACGTAGGTCGAGTCCTCGCTCCACTCGAAGCGCTCGCCCTCGGGAACGTCCAACCCGTTCCAGCGCTCGTCGCCCTCGAACACCTCGGCGTAGCTGTCGCGGAACATCTCGGAGCGCACGGCCTCCTCGATGGCGCGGCCGACCTCTTCCGAGGAGGGCCACACGTCCTTGAGGAAGACCTCGTTGCCCTCCTCGTCCTCGCCGAGGGGCTCGTCGTAGAGATCGATGTCCAGGGTCCCGGCCAGCGCGTAGGCGACGACGAGCGGCGGGGAGGCCAGGTAGTTCATCTTCACGTCGGGGTTGATACGCCCTTCGAAGTTGCGGTTGCCCGAGAGGACGGAGCACACTGCGAGGTCCTCCGCCTGCACCGCGTCGGAGATCTCGTCGGGCAGCGGACCGGAGTTGCCGATGCACGTCGTGCACCCGTAGCCCACGAGATGGAACCCGAGCGCCTCGAGGGGCTCGGTCAGGCCGGCCCGCTCCAGGTACTCGGTGACCACCTTGGAGCCGGGCGCGAGCGAGGTCTTGACCCAGGGCTTCGAGTGAAGCCCCTTCGCCACCGCGTTGCGGGCGAGCAGGCCGGCGCCGAGCATGACCGATGGGTTCGAGGTGTTCGTGCAGCTGGTGATCGCGGCGATGACGACGTGGCCGTGGTCGAGCTCGACCTCCGTGCCGTCGGCCAGCGTGACCTGGGCTGTCGTGCTCACGCGCTCGGCCACCTGGGCTCCGCCCGTGCCCGAGCCCGAGCCCCCGCCCCCGTCCGCGTCGTCGTCGTGGCCCAGGTCGAGGTCGAGGTCGGCTCCGAGGTCCGCGCCCACGGTCTTCTCCACACCCTGCGCCACCCCGCTCTCCAGGTCCGCGGCGTCCATCTCGTCGTGCTCGGTGCCGGCGCCGGGCGTCATCGCCGCGGGTGGATCGCTCGAGGGGAAGGACTCCCCCGACTCCTCGCCCTGCTCGGAGCGCTCCGAGTCGCCGATCAGCCCCTCGAGCGCCATGCGGAACGACGCCTTGGACTCGGTGAGCGAGACCCGGTCCTGCGGGCGCTTGGGGCCCGCCAGGCTGGGCACGACCTCGCCCAGGTCGAGCTCGAGCGACTCGGAGTACGTCGGCTCCTCGGAGTCCTCGTCGTGGAAGATCCCCTGCTCTCGCGCGTAGGCCTCGACGAGCTCGATCTGCTCCTTGGGGCGCCCGGAGAACTCGAGGTAGCGGAGCGTCTCGGCGTCGATGGGGAAGATTGCGCAGGTCGAGCCGAACTCGGGCGACATGTTGCCGATCGTCGCCCGGTCGGCCAGCGGCAGGCGCGCCAGGCCCTCGCCGTGGAACTCGACGAACTTGCCCACCACTCCGTGCTCGCGCAGCATCTGCGTGACGGTGAGGACGAGGTCGGTGGCGGTGGCGCCCTCGGGCAGCTCGCCCGTGAGCCGGAAGCCGACGACCTGCGGGATGAGCATCGACATCGGCTGGCCGAGCATGGCGGCCTCGGCCTCGATGCCCCCCACGCCCCAGCCGAGCACCCCGAGCCCGTTGATCATCGTGGTGTGGGAGTCGGTGCCGACGAGGGTGTCGGGATACGCCTGGGTGACGCCTTCCCGCTCGCGGGTGAACACGACGCGAGCCAGGTACTCGAGGTTGACCTGATGCACGATCCCGGTGTCGGGCGGCACCACCGAGAAGTCGTCGAAGGCGCCCTGTCCCCAGCGCAGGAACGCGTAGCGCTCCTGGTTGCGCTCGAACTCGAGGTCGGCGTTCTTCTGGAAGGCGTCGCGGGAGCCGAAGGCGTCGACCTGGACGGAGTGGTCGATCACGAGCTCGGCGGGCACGAGCGGGTTGATCTTGGAGGCGTCGCCACCCATCTCCTCCATGGCGTCGCGCATCGCCGCGAGGTCGACCACCGCGGGGACGCCGGTGAAGTCCTGCATGACGACCCGGGCCGGCGTGAAGGCGATCTCCTCGCTGGGCTCGTCCTTGGCGTTCCAGCGGGCGAGCGCCTCGATGTCCTCCCTGGTGATCGCGTCACCGTCCTCGTTGCGCAGGAGGTTCTCGAGCAGGACCTTGAGCGAGAAGGGCAGCCGGGCCACGTCGTACTTCGCCTGCAGCGCGTCGAGCCGGAAGATTTCGAACTCGCGGTCCCCGACCTCGAGCGTGGCCTTGGCGTCGAAGCTGTTCACGGACATGGAGTCTCCTGGGAGGAAGTCGGCGGATACGTCGTGCTCCTCCCCACAGTCTCGCAGGGCGAATCGCGCGGAGGCCTAGCGCAGGGCGCGCTCTACGGCGGCGCGGAACTCCTCCACTCCCACCGCGCCCTCGAGCCGCGCGGCCACCCGGCCGGAGCGGTCGAAGATGAAGATCCACGGCTCGCTCTGGAGATGGAAGGCGCGAAGAGGGGCGCGCAGGCCCTTGGAGACCTGGTTCTCTGCGTAGACCTCCTGGTGGATGAACTCCGCCCGTCGCCCGAACTCGTGCTGGAGCTGCACGGCGATGTCGGTGACCGGGCTGCACACGCGTGACTGGCAGAGCGCGGGGGTGGAGAACAGCAGCACCACCGGCTTGCGCCCGACGACGTCCTTGAAGGAGACCCGGCTCATGTCCTCCGGCGGCACGCGGGTCGTGAGCAGGCGCTCGTCGCCGTGCACCGAGGCGCGGGTGTCGGTGGCGACCGCGGGCGCACGGTCGCCCGGAACGGGGATGGACGAGGATCCCCGCACGGAGATGAGCGCGGTCCCGCCGACGAGACCCCCGCCCGCCTGGCTCAGGACGAGCGCCACGTAGCGCCCCGCGCGCGGGAGCGGGACCTGGGCCGCGAAGACGGCCGCGATGTCGGCCGGGTCGGGATTCGTGCTGCGAAACGCGGGGGCCACGCCAACGGACTCGGCGGGGGCGAGAAAGGGTCCCTCCGCCGGCCGGTTCAGTCCGGAGGCGATGTACACGGCGCTCGCCGGATAGACCGGCTTGCCGTCGGTGCCGATGAGGGCGAAGGCCACGCGCTGGCGCCCGGGCACGAAGGTTCCGCTGGCCAGACCCACCTGCGGGCCGCCCTTCGCCCCCTGGGCGATCTGGGCCAGGGTGCGTCCGCGGGCGGCCGGAAACGCCGCGGGCGCGGGGTGCTCGGCAGCGGCGAGGTCGGCGCGCTCGGGACCCGCCGCGGCGCGCGGCGCGGCGCCCTTCCCGCATCCCGTCGCGAGCAGGAGAGCGGCCCCAGCGAGGAGGAGGACGTGTCGGGGGGAGAGGGCGGAGGTCATGAGCGGCCGGCGAGGATAGAGAGGTCGCGGGCCAGCAGGGACGGGTCGAGCGGCGCGCCGGCGGAGCGCAGGCCGGCCAGGCGGCCGCGCTTGTCCACGAGCCAAACGACGGCGGTGTGCCCGCTCACGCGCTGGCCGGTGTTCTGAGGCGAGACGGACCACGAGCGCCACACCGGACGGAGCTGGGAGGAGCGACCGATCCCGTAGTGGAAGTTCGCCGGCTCGCGGTGGCGCGCCAGCCAGGTCCGTACCGCGGCGGCGGTGTCGTGACGGGGGTCGACGGTCACCGCCACCACCGCAACGCGCTGCGCCCGCGCACCGAGTCGCTCGAGCGCCCCGCGCAGCTCCTCGCCGATCAACGGGCAGACGTCGGGGCAGCGCGTGTAGAGGAAGGTCACCGCGTAGGGACGCCCGGCGAACGTGCGGGTGTCGAGCGTGCCCCCGCGAGCGTCGGCGAGGCGGATCGGCGGCGCGGCCCGCCCGGCGAGTCCCGCGGGCAGCCCGTCCCCCACGGTGGGCGACCGCGCGGCACCGCCGCGCGAGGCGCCGCAGCCGCCCACCACCACCAGAGCGATCGCCAGAGGCACGAGGAGAAGCAGGCGCCGGAGCACGACCCGCTCATCATGACGAGGCCCCTAACGCCCCGCTCAAGGCGGTGAGGCGATCCGCGTCTACCCCGTGAAGCGCGGACGCGGACGCCGGCGAGGGGCCGGCGCCGCAGGCACTGCGCATGCCGCGCCTCGCGCGCCCCCCGGGGCGGAGAGCACCTCGCGCGCCACGCGCTCGCCCGAGCGCACGGCGCCCTCCATGTACCCGTTCCAGATCGTCGCGGTCTCCGTTCCCGCCCAGTGGATGCGTCCGACCGGCTGGCGAATCGCCGGGCCGTAGTCGAGCAGCACCCCGGGAGCCGTGTACCCCGCATAGCACCCACGCGAGTACTCCTCGGCGGCCCACGACTTCTCGACGTACTGAAGCGGGTGTCGCGCGCGCTCGCCGAAGTACTTCACGAGGTTGTCCAGGACGGCCGCCTCACGCTCGCGCGACGAGCGCTGGGCGTAGATCCTCGCGTCGCGGCCCTCCATGAACCCGAGCATGACCCCCGGCCGGCCCCCGGGCGGCGAGTTGTCGAAGGTGATCCGGATCGGGTGATCATCGCTCACCACCTGGCCGGTCAGTCCGTCGTCGCGCCAGAAGGGCCGGTCGTACACCGCCTGGCACTTGATCACCGTGCCCATGGGGTAACGCTGGGTGAGCTGGGCGCGGGAGGGCGGCAGGATCGGGTCGTAGTCGATGAGTCCCGCCACCGCGGGGGCCATGGCGACGATCACCTGGCTGGCCGAGACCGCGAAGCGGTCGGACTCCACGCGCACGCCGTCGCGGCCCTGCGCGATCCGGCGCACCGGCGCGTTGAGCACCACGCGATGGCCGAGCTTCTGCGCGAGCCGGATGGGCAGGAGCTGGGATCCCCCCACGAAGCGCGACTGCTGCGCGCCCCCAGCGGTGTCGATGAGCCGCTCGAACGTGCCCGGCGTGCCCTCGTTGCCCGCCCCGGCGATGTAGGCGACGACGAAGAGCAGCGAGAGGTCGCGCGGCTCGGCGCCGAACACCGCCTCGATGCCCACGTCGAGCAGGAAGCGGCCGCCCGGTGTCGTCGCGTTGGCCTGCTTGAAGGTCTCGAAGGTCTGGGAGTCCCACTCCTCCGCGTTGGGGGACTCCCACGGCGCGTCGCGGTTGATCTGCGACGCCATCCGGTCGAGCTCGAGAATGACCTTCTCGGCCTCGATCGCCCCCGTGGTGTCCGGCGGGACAGGTCCGAGCACCGGCGTCCCCGAGCTGAAGCGCTGGCGCTGGAGCGGACCGGGCTTCTCCGTCTGGAAGTAGACGTTGTCGCCCGCGTTGTAGGTGTCGTAGATCTTGACGCCCAGATCGCGCGCGAGCGCGTACATCCGGTCCTGCGTGGGGCCGATCCACTGACCACCGACCTCTACGACCTGCCCGCCGACGATCGGATGGTTGAGCACGCGGCCGCCAACGCGGTCACGTGCCTCGAGGACGAGCACGGAGCGTCCGGCGCGGACGAGCTGCCGGGCGGCGCTGAGCCCGGCGAAGCCGGCGCCGACGATGACCACGTCGACACACCGCGTCCCGCCGCTCGCGCGGGCGCCCGCCGTCGTGGGCAGCGCGGCTGCGACCGCCCCGGCGGCCGCGCCCCCGATCAGGTGGCGCCGCGTCAGGTCAAGTTCACTCATGCAGCCTTCTCCTCGGATCTCCCTCTCGTTCACGCGACTGTAGTTCGGATCGACTCGTCCTGCGCCGGCCGGGTGTGAACGACTCGTGATCCACCGGCGTCATCTTCGTGGACGGTGCTCTACCTTCCCGCGTGTGCGCCGGCTCGTCGCCCTCCTCGCCGTACTCATGGCCGCTCTGCCCGCCGCCGCGTCCGCGAGCACCATCCCGCCTCCCATCAAGCACGTCTTCGTCCTCGTGCTCGAGAACAAGGACCAGGCCAAGACCTTCGCCGCCGACTCCCCCGCCCCCTACCTCGCCCACACGCTGCGCCAGCGCGGCCAGTACCTGCCGAACTACTTCGGAGTCACCCACTTCAGCCTCGGGAACTACGTAGCAATGGTGAGCGGTCAGGGTTCCAACCCCCAGACCCAGTCGGACTGCCAGTTCTACACCGACTTCGCCCCCGGACTCATCGGCGCCGACGGCCAGGCGATGGGCTCGGGGTGCGTCTACCCCTCCTCGGTCAAGACGGTGGCCGACCAGCTCGAGGCGCGTGGCCTGGGCTGGAAGGGCTACATGGAGGACATGGGCAACGACCCGGCCCGTGAGCCCGCGACCTGCGGTCACCCGGCCGTCAACACCCAGGACAAGACGCAGAGCGCGAAGAAGGGCGACCAGTACGCCGCGCGCCACAACCCCTTCGTCTACTTCCACTCGCTCATCGACCGGCCCACGTGCGCGGCGAACGACGTGCCGCTCACCCGGCTCCCGGGCGACCTCGCCGCCAACCGCGTCAGTGCCTTCAACTTCATCACCCCGAACCTCTGTCACGACGGGCACGACACGCCGTGCGTCGACGGCCAGCCGGGCGGCCTGAAGAGCCCCGACGCCTTCCTGCAGACCTGGGTGCCGCGCATCACGGGCTCGGCCGCCTACCGCGACGGCGGGATGCTCATCGTCACCTTCGACGAGTCCGAGAGCGGCGCCGAGGCGTGCTGCGGCGAGCCCCAGTTCCCCAACACCGCCAACAACGGGGGCACGACCATGGGTCAGGGCGGCGGCCGGGTCGGCGCCGTGGTGCTCTCGCGCTTCGTCCAGCCGGGGAGCGTCAACCCGACGCCCTACAACCACTTCGCTCTCCTGCGGAGCGTGGAGGACATCTTCGGCCTCTCGCACCTCGGCTACGCGGGCCGGCCGGACCTCAAGGCCTTCGGTACCGATGTCTACAACGCGACGGACGTGATGCCGCCGTGCACGGAGTCGCGGGAAGCTCCCGTCGCCCGCCATGGCCGGTTCCCCCGCGGGGCGCTCATCCTCTCGGCGCGAGTCTCCGGACGGACGCTCACCGTGCGCATGCGCCACTCCGCCCGGCTCGGCGCCCTGCTCGGCGGGCGCGAGGTGCTCGGCCCGCGCCGGGTGCTGCCCTGCCGCACCTACCGGTTCACCGTGCCGCGGGTCCGCGGTACTCTGGAGCTCCGCGCCCGCCGCAGCGGGCTCGAGCGTCGATTGATCCGGCTCTCCGGTCCTCCTGCTGCCCCTCGTTCGAGATTCACCGGCTGATAGCCATGCTGCGCCGCCTCGGATTAACGCTCCTCGTCCTCCTCGTCCTCGGCGGCAGCGCGGCGCTCGCGGCGAGCTCCGGCCCCGGCGAGGTCGGCCCGAGCACGCGCCTGCAGAACAACGGGCGGCTGCTCACCCACGCCCGGGCGGCGCTCGTCGCGGTGGGCAACTTCCCGACCGGGGGAGCGCTGACCTCCGACGGCCGCTTCTACTGGACGGTGTCCACCGGGCGCGGGTTCAACGACGTGCGCATCGTCTCGACCGCCAGCCGGCGTGTCGTGCAGGTCATCCCCGTTCCGGGCGCCTCGGGCGGGATCGCGATCGACTCGCGGCACTCCGCGGCCTACGTCTCCGGCGTGGCCGACTCGAAGCACCTCGACCAACAGCGCCGAACGCTGACGGGCCGCGAGGGCGACGACGTGCGGGTCTACCGCTATGACCGCCGCTCGGGGCGGGCGGCCTTCGCCGGCCTGCTGCCGGTGCCCGCGCCGCCCGGCACGCCCAAGCCACAGGGCCTCTCTGACAACACCGAGGTCGTCGCGTGGCCCGACCGCCTCGCCGTCGCCCCGAACGGACGCACCCTGCTCGTTCCCCTCAACCTTGCCGACCAAGCCGCGATCGTCGACGTGGGCTCCAAGCGGGTTCGCTACGTCCCCACGGGACGCTTCCCGTACGGCGCCGCGATCACGCACGACGGAAGGACGGGGCTCGTCTCCAACGAGGTGCCGGGCACGGTTTCGGTGATCGACCTGGGAACCGGGAGAAAGGTCAAGGACCTCCAGGTCGGCGGCCACCTCTCCCACCCCGAGGGCATCGCCGTCGATCCGCGCGCGGCACGGGCCTACGTGGCCATCGCGAACTCGGACGAGGTGGCGGTCATCGACACGCGCGCGCTCCGAGTGGAGCGAACGTTGTCGGTCGCGCGCCCCGAGGGCGCGGGGACGGCTCCCGTGGCGCTCACCGTCACGCCGGGGGGCAGCCAGCTCCTCGTCGCCGAGTCGGGGGCGGACGAGATCGCCGTCTTCTCTCTGCCCACGCCGGCACGACGCGTAAGCCGGCCGCCCGCGAGGCGGCCGCACCGCCCGGGGGCGCACCGCCCGCTCTTCACCGCGAGCGTCACCGCCCAGCACCCCGCCCCGAAGCCGTACCAGCTCCTCGGGCGCATTCCCACGACGGCCTACCCCGCCGACGTGGCCGTCGACGCCGCGCGCACCCACTGCTCGCGTACCCAGGGCGGGCACCGACAGTGCCGGCGCTCAGCTCCCACGCTCGTCTACCTCTCGGCCAAGGGCGTCGGCGTCGGCCCGAACCGCCACGGATCGACGCCGTTCGCCACGAACGACGACAACGCGAACTCCTTCCAGTACCTCCCGCTGCTCGTCCGCGGCTCGGCCGGCATCCAGCCGCTGCCGAGCGCTCACGCCATCGCCGGCCTCACGCGCGAGGCATCGGCCCAGCTCCGGCCGACCAACGCGGAGCAGGCGCCCGCCGACACGCCGCTGCGCGCCGGCGGTCCGATCAAGCACGTGTTCTACATCGTGCGCGAGAACCGCACCTACGACCAGGTGCTCGGCGACGACGCCCGCGGCAACGGGGACCCGTCGCTCACCCTGTTCGGGCAGCAGAACACTCCGAACATCCACGCGCTCGTGCGGCGCTTCCCGCTGCTCGACCACGTCTTCGCCGACTCCGAGGCGTCCATCGACGGGCACTTCGTCACGAGCGCGGCGAAGGTCTCGGACTACGTCCACAAGAGCTGGTTCCAGAACTACGCCGCGCGCAAGCGCCCCTACGACTTCATCGACGCGGTGAGCTGGCCGCAGAACCGGTTCCTCTTCGACCAGGCCCAGCGGCAGGGCATCTCCTACTTCAACTACGGCGAGGCGATCGCCGGTACCGTCCCCTCCCTGCCCGGAGTGGCGCAGACCACGGATCGCGACCGCGACGCCCAGGACACCCAGCAGGTTCAGCAGAAGTTCGCCAACTCCGACATCCAGCCGCCGGCCGGCTGCTACCCGAACGACGCCTCGATCGGCACCGACGCGATCGTCCCCAACACGGAGACCTACGACTCCTCGCTGCCCCTGGGCGCGCCGCTCAACGCGGAGTCGCGGTTCACCTGCTTCCGGGCCCGGTTCACCGCTCAGGACGCATCGGGCACGGTTCCCTCCTTCAACTACCTCGTCCTGCCCAACGACCACACGAACGGCACCACCCCCGGGCGGCGCACGCCGCGCGCCATGGTCGCCGAGAACGACTACGCGCTGGGGCAGATCGTCGACACCATCTCCCATTCCTCCGTGTGGAAGTCCTCGGCGATCTTCGTCGTCGAGGACGACTCGCAGGACGGCTCGGACCACATCGACGCCCACCGCACGGTCGGCGCAGTCATCTCCCCGTTCGCGAAGTCGGGTGCCGTCGTCCACACCCGGTACGACAACCTCTCGCTCATCCGCTCGCTGGAGCTCATCCTCGGGATGAAGCCGCTCGGCCTCTTCGACAACTTGGCGACACCGATGTACGACGCCTTCACGGGGACGCCAAGCAACGACAGTTCCTACACGGCGCTTCAACCGAACATGAACCTCCTCGAGCGGAACGGGCCGGCCGCACCCGGCGCGAAGACCTCGCAGTCCTTCAACCTCCAGCAGCCGGACCACATCCCGCAGCGGACGCTCGACAAGATCCTCTGGCAGTCGGTGCACGGCCCGCACGCCCAGCCTCCGCCGCCCGGACCGAACGCGGTTCGCGAGCCCTGACGCGTCGTCCGCCGGCGCGGGCGACGTGCGCGAGGGGATAGGTTGTCGGGGCGATGTCCAAGCGCGCCCTCGCCATCACGGTCGTGCTGCTGCTCTGCGTGGCCGGCGGGAGCGCGCTCGCGCTCGGAAACGATGGCGGGCGCCGCGCCTCCGCGCGCCCCCAGCCGAAGCCGCTCGCCCGCGTCGAGCCCCGCGCCGCCGCCGAGCCGGCCCTGACGCCCCATCCGCGTGCGGTCGAGCCCGTCGCCGGCGTCGGCCAGCCCCCGTCGTCCGATCCCGCCGGCTCCTCATCGGACGCGTCGAGCGGCGGTGGGTCCGGATCCTCGCACCCGCCCGCGCAGCCCTCGGACGCGCAGTTTCGCGCGCTCAGCCAAGAGAGCACGTTCTCCGAGCTGCGATTCCAGATCAGCCAGGCCGGCGCTCAGTTCGTCGCCGGAGGCGGGGGGCTCGTGTTCCCCATCCAGCCGGTGTCAATCGCAGCCCCGCCCTCCTCTTGGTCGCTCGACCAAGGCGTGGACATCTCGACAGCGGGAGGCGCATGCGGGCCCGGCGCGGTGGAGGTGGCGATGACCGACGGACGGATCGTGCAGGAGGGGATCTCCGGCTTCGGGCCCGCGGCGCCGGTGCTCCAGGTCGCCTCGGGACCGCTCGCCGGCCGCTACATCTACTACGGGCACGCGCTGCCGGCCCTCGTCCCGGTCGGCTCCATCGTCAGGGCCGGGCAGCCCATCGCCGAGGTCGGCTGCGGCCGGGTCGGCCTCTCCTCCGGTCCGCACCTGGAGATCGGCGTGAGCGTCAAGGGCGGCCCGACCTGCTGCCCCGGCGGCGCGCAGACCGCCGGGGCGATGCGCTCGCTGCTGCTTAGCGTCTACGGCCGGAGGGGCTGACCCACCGCCGGCCGTGGACCGCCGGAGCCAGCGCCGGGAGGAGCGACTTCGCGCGCGCGAGCAGCGGGAGATCGAGCGACGCGAGCACGAGAGACTGCTGGCCGCCTCCCCCGACCGTCACGCCGACCTGCCCGAGGGCGGCTTCCTCGCCGAAGCGGACGGCCGTCCGGTCGCCCTGCGCCCGACGAGCGACGGTGTCGAGCTCTTCACTCAGCCCGGGGCGCACGGCGCCTTGGTGCCCCGCTCGGGCGTGCAGCTAGGTCGCCTCGGCCGGCTGAAGCTGACCATCGAGCGGAGCGCGACCGCGGCGCGTACGGCTCGTCGGCCCCAACGACCACCGCAAGGCGCGGCTGGGAGACGACGTCTCGCTCTACCTCGGGGGCAGTGTGGGCGGCAGCGACCCGATCAGCGCGGTCCTCGGGATGATCGAGCTGCTGGCGATACTCGTCTTCGGGCCGCCGATGGTGCTGCAGCGCAGTCGCCGGCGGCGCCGGGGACGGGAGGAGGGCCGCCGGCTCGAGGCCGCCATCGGCGCCTCCGCGTCGCTACGCCAAGGCTGAGGCGGGCGCGGCATTCGCCCGAGCGCTAGGACGAGTCGAGCCCGGGCACCGGTCTGATGGGGAGGGGTCCGTGGATTTGCTCGAGCGCCTCGAGATCCTGGCGGTCTCGCGGCCGCCCGGCCAGCCGCTTGAGGGCGACGAGGCTCGCGAGTCCGGCGAACCGCATGGGCACGCCGCGGACCTCCGCGGCAATCGAGTCGTCGAGCACCGAGCCGAAGTCCAGCGGAGCGACCCCCTCTCGAAGTAGATCGACGAAGCCGTGCTGAGCACACTCGACGCGAAGATGCGGCCGGTCGGACACGTCTCGTCCCGTCACCGCAGCGCCATCCATGCGGTGCGCCTCGAGAGCGCGGAGGGCGTTCAGGACACGATCGTCGTTCTCGGCATCGTCCGGAATGAGCAGGTCGCTGTCCTCGGTAGCCCTGATGTGCCGATGGGCGATGACGGCAAAGCCTCCGATGATCACGTGCAGTGCCTCCGACACGTTGAACGCGCGGACAACGCCGGGCAGGTCAGGCGGTCCCGCCACGGCTCCCGGCCGCCGACAGCGCAGAGGTGATCTCGTATGCCAACTCGCTCAACACGAGACCACGATCGACTCGCTCCGCGACGGTCATCTCCCCAGTGCCCGCCTTCCGCTCCTGGTCGTGCTCGTCGTTGATCTGCGCCCAAGCGGCCTCGTTGCCCGGCTCCAGCAGCGTGCGAGTACCGCGCTTCATCACGCGGATGATGTCACGCCGAGCACGGCGAGTCGGCCAAGCAAAGCAGGCAACCGTACGGGAGCGACGGGACTCGAACCCGCGACCTCCGGCGTGACAGGCCGCGCACCCACCGACGACGCGCGAAGACGGACGACTACGGACCACGCTCGTGGACCGGGATACAAGGCGATCCGGCGGCGAAGTTGCCGATGCGAGCGGGACCGCGTTCGCAAACGTCAAGGCCACAACCGGGCCAGGGCAACCGCTACCCAAACACGAAGGAAGACGCGATGATCGATCCGACCATCGACCCCCGACGAGGCCGCACGCGAACTCACGTCGCTCTGGCAGCTAGTGACTGAGCGGCTCGGCGATAGGGCGGCGCACGGCGCCGGCAACGTCACGTTCGAGATCACGCCGAAGGGCGTACCGATGGTGTACGTGCGCGACGCTCGCTACTTCCGCGACGGAGAGTTGCTCGTCGATCAGCAGCTCGACCGCTCTGGGAACCGATGCGCTGTCATGACGAGGCGAGTCGGAGACGTGGGGATTGAAGTCGGGCTCGGTCAACGGATGGAAATCAAGTCTGCTGGCGTGCTGAGCGTCAACCTACGCGCTTCGCCTCACGCGCCGCCATGCCCCAAGGTCAGGCCGCAGCGAGCGCCAGCGATGACCGCACTCGCTGCACGCGCTGTTCGGCCGTCCGGGGCTGACGACGCAGCCGCCCAGCTCTACGAGCCCAGCCTCCGCCGCCTCGCCCAGCGCCGCGTCGGGAAGGCCGTACACGATCGGTACGGTGCGCGGCGAGGAACACCGCGGGCATTTTCGTCTGAGCATCGCGCCTGTCATAGAGCGGAACGTCGCGCACGCATGGTCATGTCTGACGGCTCGCGCGTCGTGCTGTCTACCCCGGGTCGGCGCTACTGGCACGTGGTGGACGACCTCGATGAGCATGCCGCCGGTGCCGCATGCCGGGTCGTAGACCGTCTCGCCCTCCTGCGGGTCGAGGAAGTTCACGAGCATCTTCACGACCGAGCGCGGCGTGTAGAACTCGCCGGCCTTCTCGTTGGAGAGGTCGGCAAACTTCTTGATTAGGTACTCGTAGGCGTTGCCGAGCACGTCGGGCTAGACGCGGCTGTTGGACAGCGGCAGCTTCGAGTAGTGGTCGATGAGGTCGACAAGACCGACATGATCCGGGTGGGAATGGCCGACAATCACGCCGAGAAGCGACCCGTCGCCGGGCACCCACAGGCCCGGCACGTCAGGAAGCAGCTCGCTCTCCCGCGGGGTCTCCCCCATCGGCATGCCGACGTCAAGCACGACGCGTCGTCCGTCAGCTTCGACCTCGATGCAGCTTCCGCCGACCTGGTGGGCGCCTCGATGAATCCGGACGTTCATAGATTATTCAGTCGCCGGGACACGCTTCATCCTGACGTCGATCCTTACCTCAAGACCCGCGAGCCCTCGGGAGCAACTGGCGGCCCACCCGACCTGCTTCGCTAGGACGCTTCGGCGTCTATATGGTTCGGCTCGTGGACCGAGATAATCTCGTCGCGCGGATTGCTCGCTGGGATGCGAGCTCGATCGAGGGCGACCGACTCGAGATGTTGATGGCGCTCGCGTCGCTGTACGAGCGCGAGAGGGTGCTCGTCGACGATCGGGCACTAGCTCTGCACAATTGCTGCGCCGACAGCGGTTCATGTTGGGCACAAGATCGCCATCGCATTGGCGGAAACGGCCATATCGAAGGAGGCGCCGAGGCGGGTGAGAATGGCTCGATCTACTGGCCGTGGATTGGCGCCATGTACAAGCCGGGTGGCGTATGCCTCATCGGCTTGAATCTCGTTCACGAGTGGCAATGGTGGGCGCCCCTCGCGGAAGAGTTCGTCATCTTCGCACCAACGGGTCCACGTCATTCCGTCTCCTTCCTCGGGGAAGGGCGTGCGTATTGGCCTCAGCTCGCTGTTGTCCGGCGCGCCACGGACGTCGGGCTTGCCTCGCAGCCGCTCGTAGACCTTGCGCAGATAGAACTCACCGAGAGCGGCGCGAAAGTCCTCGTCGTCGAGGATCTTCTTGTAGATCTCGTCGTTGGCGTCGACGCGCGTCACGATCGTCTGTAGGAACTTCCGGTCGAACACGGCGGAAGTTGTCGATCGTGTTGTTCTGCGCCTGGTCGGATAGCTCGCCGTCGGCAACCCAGCTCTCCTCGAACTGGTCGAGGAAGAGCTTCGACATCCGTGAGGTCAGTTCCGAAGCGGTCGTTGAGCAAATCCACGATGTTGGAGAGGCGCTCTACATCAAGCTCCTGCTGGCGGCCCGTTCCCCCCGAAGAACGATTGCACCTCGCTTGTCTCAGACGTCAGAGACAATGGCCCGCTGAACGTCATCTGGTGCCGAAGGTGCGTGAGCTCGACCTCGGTCCCCAGGTCGAGTCGCTCGACGGTGCCGGTGTCGCGGAGGTAGAACGACAGGGCTCAGCAGTAGACGTAGTCGCGCTCCAAAGTCGAGTCCGTGAAGGCAACGATTTGAGCGACGAACGAGTAAGCCCCTCGTAACGAAGGGGTCAGCGGTTCGAATCCGCTCGTCGGCTTGGGGCTTCTGCGCTCAGCACGCAAGTAGGGCCTTTCTGGCCGTATCTGCAAGCAATAGTCTCTGGGGGTGATCCGCCGGAGCTATCTCCGAGGTCAAGCGCAGGTCAACAAGGGCGCAGCGGCGTCGGTTCGGCGACTCGCGGGCTGAGGCCCCGGCAGTAGAACGCGTACGCTGGCCCTATGGGTGCAGCCACGTCTCAATCCGCTCTCCCTGAACGCGAGACGATCCGTAACCATGCCGCCTTCATCTGGAGCGTGGCTGACCTGCTGCGCGGGGACTACAAGCAGTCCGAGTACGGCAAGGTGGTCCTGCCGCTCACCGTCATCCGCCGTCTGGACTGTGTCCTTGAGCCCACCAAGCACGCCGTCCTCGAGAAGCACAAGCAGCTTGCCGGCAGGATCGAGAACATCGAGCCGGTCCTCCAGGCCGTGGCCGGCGAGCAGTTCTACAACACGAGCCCGCTGACCTTCCCCAAGCTCCTCGACGACCCCAACACGATCGCTGACGCCCTGCAGCTCTATATCGGCGGCTTCTCCCCGGGCGCCAAGGACGTCATCGACAAGTTCGACTTTGGCGTCCAGATCGACCGGCTTCGCCGCGCCAACGTCCTGTACCAGGTCGTCGGCAAGTTCGCGGAGATCGACCTCCATCCAGAGGCGGTGTCGAACATCGAGATGGGCTACCTCTACGAGGAGCTCATCCGCAAGTTTTCGGAGCTCTCCAACGAGACCGCGGGAGAGCACTTCACCCCGCGCGAGGTCATTCGGCTGATGGTGAACCTGCTGTTCATTGACGATGCCGACGACGTCCTCACCAAGCCAGGGATCGTCAAGACGATCTGCGACCCCGCGTGCGGCACGGGCGGAATGCTGTCGGTCGCCGAGGACCACCTCCGCGACCTCAATCCCCAGGCGCGACTCGAGGTGTATGGCCAGGAGCTGAACGCCGAGACCTACGCGGTTTGCCGCTCGGACATGATGCTGAAGGGCCAAGACGCCTCGCACATCGCATACGGCAACTCGTTCTCAGAAGATCACCACGAGGGCGAGCGCTTCGACTACCTGCTCGCGAATCCACCCTTTGGCGTCGAGTGGAAGAAGGTCGAGGCGGAGGTTCGCAAGGAGGCTGAGACCCGAGGCTTCAACGGTCGGTTCGGCGCGGGGTTGCCACGCATCAACGATGGCTCGTTCCTCTTCCTGCAGCACATGATCTCCAAGATGAAGCGGCCCGACGAAGGCGGGTCGCGCGTGGCGATTGTCTTCAACGGCTCGCCGCTCTTCACGGGCGGTGCCGGTTCCGGCGAGTCGGAGATCCGCCGCTGGATCATCGAGAATGACTGGCTTGAGGCGGTCGTCGCGCTCCCGGACCAACTCTTCTATAACACCGGGATCTCAACCTACTTCTGGGTCGTCACCAACCGCAAGGCACCCGAGCGCCGCGGCAAGGTCCAGCTCGTAGACGCCCGCGAGCACTTCGTGAAGATGCGCAAGTCGCTCGGCGAGAAGCGCAAACAGATCGCAGACGCGCAGATAGAAGAGATCACGCGCCTCTACGGCGAATTCGCCGACGGGGACAAGGTCAAGATCTTTCCCAACAACGCGTTCGGCTTCATGCGGATCACAGTGGAGCGGCCACTCCAATTGCGATGGGAAGTCACCGAGGAGACCATCACGGCGGTGCTCGCCGGCAAAGCCATCCAGAAGCTACCCCACGACGTCCAGCTCGCCGTCCGCGAGCTTCTGGAGGCGCACCGGGGCGCTCAGTTCGCCACGCAACGGGAACTGGTCAAGGCGCTGGGCTCAGCGACAAGCGGTCTCGGGCTCACCGCACCCGCCCAGAAGGCCGTCTGGTCGGGATTGGCCGTCCGCGACGCGGATGCCCCCGTCATCACCGACCGCAAGGGCAACCCAGACCCTGATCCCGAGCTACGCGACAACGAGAACGTCCCGCTGCCCGCGGTGCCTCTCACGTTTGAGGCGGATCCGACAGATCGGTTCGCGACGCTGGAATACCGAACGGCTGTCGATGACTACATGCGCGATGAGGTCCTGCCGTACGTCCCAGATGCGTGGGTCGACTACGAGCGCACCAAGGTCGGCTACGAAATCCCGTTGACGCGGCACTTCTACAAGTACGTGCCGCCACGGCCACTAGCCCGGATCGTGCATGAAGCAGCAGCGGCCCCGATGGTCGGGGCCGCTGAACTGTCCGCCTGAGCAGGGATTCTTCTGGTTGTCGAAGACCGAAGGATCGACTC